>Ga0129318_10000001_pt1 | contig 85088 bp, 98 predicted proteins | sample CPB1_08_DNA_FD_94475 | JGI IMG/M metagenome (GOLD analysis project Ga0129318, IMG submission 94475) | Freshwater to marine salinity gradient microbial communities from Chesapeake Bay, USA - CPBay_Spr_0.1_0.8_DNA | ecosystem: Environmental > Aquatic > Marine > Coastal | place: USA: Chesapeake...
ATCCCCCGGCGGCGTTGATCGAGAGCGGGCCGTATGCCGTCCCTCCAGTTTCGAACCCCTGAAGCCCGGTTGGACCAATAACAACAACACTTCCGGCAGACCCGCTGGTGTATCCGGACTCGGCGACGTTGAGTTGTGACCTTACATCCAGAGCCGCCTGCGGATTGTCGGTGCCGATGCCGACGTTGCCGGATTCGCGCAGCGTCATCACGTCCACGTTCGACGCCCCGTTCCACATCCGGAACCCGATCGGAGCTGGACTTGAGACGGACTGGATGTAGTGGGTGGCCGTGCCTGCGAACTTCAGAGAGTCGCTGAGGATGGCGCTCCCGTCGCCCGCGTCCAGGGACGGCGCGAAGGAGGATCCAACGGTCAGACCGCCAGAGACCGCCAGCGTGGAAACTGGGGTCGTGGTGCCGATCCCGATCTTGCCCCCAGGAGTGATCCGCATCCGTTCAATCAGATCCGTTGCCCCTGTATTCGTCGCTATCGGGTTCGTGAAGAAGGCCAGGCCCGTGGTCTGGACCAGGGCGCTGTTATGGATGTGGGCGTTGAAGCGGATCGCGCTGATTCTGGCCCCGATCTGGTCCTGGGAGACGTCGCGGTACCCGGTGAAGTCGAGGTTGTACTGAGCGGTCTGACTTCCCACTGGCACCACAACGGTCCCGGCGTCGCCGATCATGCCGATCCGGATTCCGCCACCGCCGATTCCGACGGTGCCACCGTTGGGGTTCAGGATCAGCGGATAGTTGATGCCATAGTCGGTGTTGCCCCGGGACTGGATCCACGAGTAAACGGGATTGGCGTCTTCCCGGACACCCATGTCCAACGCCAGTCCACCCGGGTAACCGTCGACACGGAAACCAGCGAATGTGTCAGATCCCGACGTGCCAGGGGCGGCGTAGACCCCGCCCGCTGTTCCGGAGTTCACCTGGAGTGTGGCTCTTGGTGACACGGTGCCAACCCCGACGCTGCCGCTGCTGGCGATATGGAGCCTTGGGATGATGGAGCCAGCGGTGGTCTGGGACGACGGGTTGGTGTAGAACTGGAAGAAAGTGCCGTAGCCTCCGTCCCGGCCCATTACCATAGCGGCTCCGCCGCCGCTCCCGGACTCGTATGTGATGGCGTCCTGACACTCGCTTCCGATCGACCCCGTGATACGGAGTCCGTTGTTGGTGAAGGCGCTGAGGTTGGTCTGGGCGACGTTCCCAGCGACAGAGGAACCTGCAATCTCCAACTTCACCCCGGGGGCCGCAGTTCCAATCCCGACCTTGCCCGAATTCAGCACCGTCACGCGGGCCGTGGGGGTACCGGCGACGTCGCCGGTAACGATCTGGGTCGTGCCGTAGTGGCTCCCGATCTGCAGCATGTCCGTGTACGGAGACCCGGTGCTGAGCGCCCGGAGGTAGTTCCGCCTGCTGTAATCGCTGGCCCCGAAATACAACCCCCTGTAAGTGCTGTCCGTGGGGTCGGTCACGTACACGTCCCCGCCGGAGACGTGGAGCTTCGCTGCCGGGGACGCGACCCCGATGCCGACGTTTCCGCCTGTTTTGAACACCGCGCTTTGCACGCCGCCGTTGAAAATTCTCAAATCTCCACTGCCACCGGTAACGTAAGTGGCCTCAAGCTTTCCTCCGCTGGCATCCGCGCTGACAATGATGTGATTTCGCCTTGTTGCGTCAGATTCAAACGCCGAAATACTACCACCGGAGCCTATTGAAGTCCAGATGTTACCGTTAACGTCCAGCTTTACCATCGGAGTGGCAGTGCCAATGCCAATGCTGCCGGATGAAGCCACGGTCAGAGCCGCAGTATAGACGGATGCGTTGGAAGACGTTACAGCCAAGGTCAGCGTTCCGGGGGTGCCGGAGCTTGGGCCTACGGCTAGTATGCGGGAGTCCCCTTCAAACGTGTCGGCGACCAGGATGTTTGCCGACACGTTTGGAACAGGTCCTGCTATTTTTACCGCCCCGCTGAACACCGCCGTTCCAACCACATCCAGCTTTTCCGATGGAGAGGCAGTCCCAATCCCGACGCTGCCGTAAGCATCGATCCGCATCCACTCCGAGTTGTACCCGGTCGTAAAGGCCATGCCCAGGCAGTCGTCATTGCTCCCGCGCAGGAACGAGATACCGCCGCGACGGGCGTCAGGACCTGAGTTGACGACGGCGACGGGCGGGTCGGTGCAGATGAGGGAGGCGGAAACCAGGTCGGCCCAGAAGGCGTAGGAGTTGTTGTTGACCACCTCGATCTGGATGTCAACCGTAAAGTCCCCTCCAGAGTGGTAGAAGCTGATTACATCAGTCCGGTCGCTGTCACCGTAACTCAGCTGACTAGTGCCGTTGATGGATATGTTTGTGGAGTAAGTGGACCCGGCATCAGCGTCGGTAGATCCACGGGCGATGGTCAGGTCATAGTTCCCTGCGGGTAAAGCAAGGACGGTCTGGGAAATCATGGCCGCGTCAGCATAGGCCGGGGCACCCTGGACCCTGGCCCCCGGGTATGTCCCGGTCCACGTCAGATCCGTCCCCGGCGTCGTCGGCCATTCACCGGGAATACCGGCGTTATCAAAGTTCGGGTACTGGATCTGTTCGGTCCATGGCGGATACGAGAGATGATAGGTCAGGCCAAACCAGGCCTGTTCGCTATCGACAGTTGTCCCTACCCCGTTCTGGGTGTGGAGACGAAAGCTGCCGTCACTGACACCGGTCGTCAGGTAGGAAGTGATCACTCCAATTCCCGTCGCCGCCAGGTCGAGAGAGTCGGCACTGAAGACGCCGCCGATCGTTAATCCACCACCGACCTGGAGGTCGCCGTCAGGCGTCAGGTACAGCGCATAACCACCGGTGGCCGGGGCAGTAGTCCGGCTACCTTGGAACCCGACCCCACCATAGGCGCTGATGACCACGTCACCAACGTTCGTCCCGTCCTGCCGGGTGATCGACCAGGTGTGGTTCGATCCGTTGCTAGTGGACTTGATTCCGTTGCCGCTTCCCATCCCAGCCACCATCATGTCCGAAGTGATCCTGACATTCCCCGAAACATCGAGCTTATACCCTGGCGCTGTGGTCCCGATGCCGACATACCCACTGGAAAGAGCAGTGAGGACCGTATTCATGGCCATCTCGTTCCCATCGGCGAGCGAGAGGTCGAGCCTGGTTTTGGAGGCGACCCCGGAGTTCACCCAACGTGAAAGTCCGAAGATGGCAGCGGCCCCATACGCCTGGCCGCCGGTACCCTGCCGTCCTAGAAAGAGGACGGTCTTGGGGTCGTTGAGGACGGTGGCCGAAGTTGGAGTCTGATGAATCACCATCAACGAGTCGTCGTCGTAAGCGTACGCGGCACCATCGTCGCCGATCTTGTTCCCAACCTGAAGCTTTGTGTACGGCGTCATCGTGCCGACACCCACATACCCGCTTCCGACGCCTATCGCCGCATACCCGTTTGCACGGAACTCGTGCCCGGACCCATTCGAGGGGGCGTCCCCAAGGTAGGTGCTGCCGTAGACCCAGTTTGTGGCTCCAGCGGTGGTAATGCCGTTCGGGAAATAGGCGCTATTGGCGGTGCCCCACGGGTTCGACACACTGATAAACCCGGCCTGACTGTTGATCTGGCCTCCCTGGACGTCGAGTTTCGATCCCGGGCTGGCAGTCCCGATCCCGACGTTCCCTGACACCAGCAGTGAGGTGAGGGTACCGACCGAGGTCAGGGAGGAAGCGACGACACTGGAGTTGAGGGTTGTCCCTAGCAGGGTACCGGCGGAGGCAATGGCCTCGATCAGGCCCACGACATTGCTGGCGCGTTTGCAGTAAAGTTTCCCGTCCCCGTAGTTCAGCCCCAGCTCCCCGTATTGCAGGTCCCCGGACCCTGGAACAGAACCAGGCGTGGCGTGCTTCTTGGTGATGATAGTATTCGCCATGGTATGTTTCCCCTACAACTGGAAATCCGGCCCGGTGGCCTAGCATTCGATCTTACCAGGAACCACCATCGATCGTAGTTCCATCCAGGATTCCAAGAATGGTGGTTCCGGAGATGGTCAGGATGCCGGTGGTACTGGCGGTAAGGGTAACGGGGTTGGCGTTCCCGGAATTGCGACCAACCAGTGTCAGGACCGCAGTCGAGTTCCCTTCCCCTGTGTCCACGGTGACTCCAGTGAGGGCGGTCAAGGTGTTGCACTCGACGGTTCCCAAGGACGTGAGGCCTGAGACTGTGAGGGTTCCCAGCGTGCCGACCGAGGTTAGGGAAGAAGTGACGACGTTGGAAGCGAGGGTGGTTCCGGTAAGGGTTCCCGCCGGGGCCGCTCCAAGGACTGCCAGACCCCCCAGGCCGAGGTAAAACCGGGTGTCGTAGGCGGAGTTTTGGGACACCAGCCCAAGCCCGTATTCCAGATAAGCAAGTTGGGACATCACACCCATATCGTCCGTACCTATCAATATATTGGCGGTAAGGGGGTATGAAAGGTTCGAAAGGTCGGTAAGGTTGGAGGCCAGGGGTTGGGCATCCGTGATCCCATACCCGGACAGGGTGGTGGGGTTGGAGGAACCGGTGATGCGCCCGTAGTCGTCATAGTCCACCTTGGTGACCCCTGTTCCACCCGTCCCAAGGGCGTAAAGGGAAACGGTGTCCGCTGCCACGTAAAGCCTGCCATTCGCCTCATCGGCGGTGGTGGCGATGTCAATGGTGTTTCCGGTCTTGGTGAGACCAGCCCCGGCAGTGATGGAACCGGCCCCGGAAAACTGGGCGAAGTTGAGGGCGGTGGAACCAACCGTAATAGCGCCGTTCGTGGTCAGCACCCACCCGGAGTCCGAGTTCACGGTACCCTCTTCAACGAAGAGGAAAAGTCCGGAGGTGACTTCGGCGTCAGCGTCGGCGTCCGTCGACCTGGACCAGGCTCCGGCGGTGTCCACAATGTAGATGCCGTTCTGGGACGCCGTGCTCTGGTCCTTGACCAGGATGCGGTCTCCCGTTACCAACGTCACGCCATCCACGGTAGCCGCGCCTGTCAGGCCAAGGCTGGCACCGACCGTGGTGGCGACCCGGACCGACTGCTTGACGTCGAGACCGACCCGGGCGGCATCCACGTACGCCTTGTTGGCGGCGTCAGTGTCGGACACCGGGGCGGCCAGGTTTGTGATCCTCTGGCTCCCGAGGGACAAAGCCGACGCCGGGGTGGCGAAGTCGTTAAGCGTCATCCCAGCGCCACCGATTTTGACAATCGAGTTTTGGCGGTTGTAGTAGAGGATGTTGGAGCCCTCGGCATACCCGATCTCTCCCAGCGTCAGTTGGCCGGTAGTGGGTGCCGTCGACCCCGTACTCCGTTTGATTTTGATGATGTTTGCCATGGCGTGCAGTGTGTGAGGGGAGGAAGAAAGGTGCGGTCGGTGAGCCCTTCACTTCATAAGTAGTCAGTACGTGCCCCCGTCGATGGTGTCCCCATCCGACAGGTAGTCGGTGGAGTCCAGGGATCCGTCCGCTTTGAGAAACTGGGTGGACAGTCCGCCCGCGACCTTGACACTTCCGGCCTCGACTTCTCCTGCTACCTGCAGCTGATCCAGAACTCCGACCCTGGTTAGGGACGAAATAGTCACGTCTTCGGAGATGACACCGTACAAGGTCGAGGCGTTGACGGACAAGATGACGTTGGACCCATGGTGCACGGCGGTGCCGTTGATGGTGGCGGTGAAGGAACTTGGAATGGCGTCCACGTACGCTTTCGTGGCCAGGTCCGTGGCGTTGATGGGGGTGGCGGAGTTGGTGACCCGGAATCCACCGGCATTTAGTGTGGTGGATAAGGTGGGGGAGGGATCGGAGGCGAGGGAGGAAAGGGCACCGATCTGCTCCGCCGTGACCTGGTGCGGGTTGTCAGTGCTATCGAGGTGGAGACGGATCTGAGTGGCCGTGACAGCGTCGGCGGTACCTTCTGCCAAACCAGCGTCGGTGTTTTGGAGATGGCTCTGGATCGCGACGCTCTGAAAGAGGTTGGAAGCGTTGAGGCGGGCGTCGGTGAAGTAGTTGAAGCCACCGGCTTCCGGGATCTCGGACGTATTGAGAGTAACTCCCGGCCCTTTCTTCCCGTTGACCGAGAAAACCCAGTCGCTGGTGACCGACACGTTCGTAAAGCTGGTACCGTTGTACCTCCAAGTCTGTCCCGTGGCTATGGTGTGGACGTGGGACCCAGTAGGGAGGGAAAGGGCCAGGGCGTCGCGCTCCCCCAGGGTATTGACGGTCTTCAGATAGTAGGTTGAAGTACTCGGCGGGAAAGTAAGGTATGAGGACGGAACCTTGCCGGATGCGTCGAGAGGAGCAACGCCGTGGGGGATCCCGACCTGCGACAGTGGAACTGCCCCTACCTGGACAGCCGTGACCTGGTGCGGGTTGTTCCTGTCGTCCAGGTGCGACCGCAGCTCCGTGGCTCGCACCTGGACCAAGGTGCCCTCGGCCAATACCGTCGGCGACGGCAGGGGAGGAAGGAAGCCCAGCGGGATCACACCTCCGGAGTTCAGAGGTGCCACTCCTCCGGCGCTGCCGACCGCAGACGTCGGCACAGCCCCGGCCTGGGCGGCAGTGACGTGGTGGGGGTTGTCAGTGCGAAGAGCGTGGGCATCGCTGCCGACGTTGGAGGAAAACGGCACCCACCCGGCGTGGTCGAGGGGAGACTGGTCGTAGATTGAGACCTCGTTGCAGATGTAGGTGGACCCGTTGAAGAAGATGATGCTTCCGCGTGGATAGTTCGTGGTGGAACGGTAGGGTCCGTGATAGACGATGGTAGTACCGCTCTCGATCCGTTGGAAGACGGTGGCACTACCTTGGACCTGGATCAGATATCCAAGGGAAATCGCATGGGTAGTACCGTTGGTGAGGGTATCGGCGACGAACTCTACGACGCCGTCCGCCAGGACCTCCCTCGAATACACCTGGCCGTCCTTCAGGTACGAGACCCACAGGGCATGGCCCGAGACGTTTTGGAGAGTGAACTGCAGCACCGCGATAAATACCCACCTCCCGCTCTCACCCTGGGAGGTGGAAGCGGTGAGGAGATCAGGCCACAGGGGCGTACACTACGGCCCGGAGCCAACGCTCGATGGGCGAAGAGATACCGGACAGATCGGAAAGTCCCCCCTGGTCTGCTACGCCTGCATAAGAGGGGTAGAAAGCGCGGTTCGGGATCGCCGCGTGCACGGTCCGGGTTTCCGGGTCCAGCCAACAAGCGTCGATCCGGAAACCGGTTTCCGACCCGGTCACCAGGGTCTGATACCGGTAGATAGGTGGAGGGGTTGGGTTCTGGACCGACGGTTGTGCAATGTTTACCTTCTCGATCAGGGCCACAGAGGTCAGGTCGGCGAAGTTGGGGGTGATCCCAGGAGTCTCGACCAGAGGGAAGACCACGTGCTGGCGCAACCCCGCGTCCCAGACGTGGCTACGCCAGGCCGAATAAAAGGGCCGGGTGCCAGCGGTCCGGTATTCGTTGAAGGCAGTTTCAAGGTCCCCGACCACCTGGAGCACCTCCGATACCTGCTGGTCGCTGTGCCGTTTCGTCACCAGATGGTCGGCGGTCACAGGGTCCACCCCGGCGATGGGGTTCAGGAACGGCCTGGTGGCGTCGGTTTTGATGTAAGGGGAGTCGTCAAAGGTCTTGAACAGGGGGTTCCCGGTGAGTTCCAGGACCATGCCGTTGAGAGCCTCTTCGATAAGGATGAAGCGGTTCACCACATCCCCGAAGACCCGGTTGAAGACCGGGAGGTGGAAGGGGTCGGTAATGTTGAGGAAACGGATCACCCCAGCCGTGTTAGTGGCGTGGTGCGAGTCCTCCACGGGGAAGGTGTGGTCTAGGTTGAGTTTGGCGATCATGGGTAGCTGGCAGCGTTCGAAACGCAGTACAAGGTTATTTTATAAGCACTGGCGAAGTATTCGTGTTTCACCTGGACCACCAACCCCACCTGCTCGTCGTGCTTCCGGTACATCGTACCCTTCAGGCTAACACGGAGGTTGGGTTCGATCTTCTTTTTCTCCTCACCAATCCCGAAGACTCCCCGGATGTGGATAGCGTAGCCGTAACCCCAGGCCGCCCGCTTCTGCCAGGACTTGGCCCAGACATCGGTGGCCTCCTGACTCCGTAACGGATACCACATCTCCCGGCCCCCGTGGTGCAGTGGCTTTTGGGTTGACAGCTCCACCGGGGCACCGGAACTCGTGGAGGAAAGCGACCTCTTGGTGAACGGATCGAAGGCTTCGATCTTCAGACTGTCCCCACCCCGGATCACGGTGTCGAAGGAATCGCCGGAGTCGGCGACGCTGAGGATGTCTTCGGGGTAGAAGATGGCGGGCTTGTCGGCTTTATAGGCCAGGGTACTCCACCCCACCTTGTCGCCATCGGTAGTGAAGATCCGGAAGTCTCCGGGGGAGCGGGACTGGAGACGGCCCGTGATGAACTCGTGATCCGTGATCTGGGCCTGAATGAGGGACTGGAACTCCAAGGGCAACGGACATGGCTCCATGGACTCGGAAATACCCATGCCGTACTCGCCCGCAATCTGGCTGATGATGCTCAGAGCGTCCTCGGCCCGGAAGAAGCGGGTTTTGGGGACGGCATGCCACAACATCCTCTTCTCGACCGAGACCACCGTGAACTGGTTTTCGCGCTTCCCATCCCGGCGTGTGCTCTCCAGAAGCGTGCTGTATACTATATGGGTCTGGGTCGGCGTGTTGTCGCTCTCGTGGAGGTCGGTAAAGGAGAACTTCAGCTCCTTGCCTTTTTCTACCAGGGGCAGGATCTTCTCCTCAACTTCTTCATCGTCCACCAAGGCCCGGGTGATGAAAGTGTGGACAGCGGTGCTGAAGCCCGGACCAAAGGACTGGATAAAGGTGCACTTGTAGGAGGCGGCGTCCAGAATCGGGACGCCATACTTCATCTTCCATGCTGCTGGAGCGGGAGGTGCGGGCACGTCGGGTTAGGGTGCCGACCTACGGGAGATAGGTTCGGGGTTGGACGATCAGAGATCCGGAGACGGTCTTGCGGCCACCAGACAGATTGCGTAACAACACGTCGTAGGTAACGCCCGCCAGCAGCGAGGTTAGGGGGAACTCGACAGGGGATGGGTTGTGGAAGACGTCTCCGCTAACGGTCTGAGTGTACACCACCGAGGAATCGGAGCGGCGGACGACGTCGATACGAATCGTGTTAGCAGTGTTGTCCGGGTCGTGGAAGGACGACCCGACGATACCCCAGGCTGGCGTCCCTGGTTGATCGCCAGAAGGCACCTTGATCGTGCCGAGAAGAAGAGCATCCCCACCCCGGAGGCGCACCGCCGGGGTGTTGTAAGTGAGGCCGGTGCGGGTTGACAGGAAGTTCCTGAGCTTGGAAACGTTGACCTCGCTAGCCAAGTCCCGGTTGAAAAGGTCGCCTTCAACCCGTTGCCTGGTGAAGTAGTTGATCGGGTCCTGGCCCTCGGTTTCCCGGAGAGCCGTGGTGGGTTCGTCAAAGCCATCCGTGACCGCCTGCTCGCCGTCAGGGGGCGGCGTCCATACCGGCGGGTAGTTGGCGTCGAGACGGCGGATGGGGATTGGCATGGCTGGGTAAGGTTATTGTCCCGTGACGAAGGGGGATACCGTGAGGTGTCCGTGCCTCAGTTTCAGAGCGATGTCGGGGCCGTAGTCCGGCATCTGGGGCCAGACCAGGTGTGACCCGGCGTAGATCTCGTTCGCATGGGTGCGGCCATCCTTTCCGAGGATCTGCACCGTGACCACGTAGTGTTTCCGGTTCCGGAACATCACTTTTGGAACGGCGGGTGGAACAGGGGCCGCAGGAGGAGCGGGAGCAGGGGCCGCAGGAGAAGCGGGTGCTGGGGTCGTCTTCGGGGAGTATTGGTTTCTGGATGGCGGCTTCATACGGCAAGTGATAAATACTTCCGTCCAGAAATCTGTCACCCGTGACTACCGGGGGGGTTCCATTTCTTCCATAACCATGTAAAACCGGTTTCTGGACCGGTATGCCACACTCAGACCCAGAAGCCAGGAAGAAGTATATGAAGGAATACTGCGCCAGAAGGCGCGATAGCCTTTCAGATCAACGTAAACAATACAGAACGGAGAACCTTGAGCGCATCAACGCCACAGAGAAAGCATGGCGGGACGCGAACAAGCCACGCATCCGAATCAAGAACCTGAACTATCGCACTGAGAAAGCTGATGAAGTGAAGGTTAAGCAGAAACAGTGGTATGACGCTGGTGGTGCGGTCAAGAAATCTCAGACCAGTGCAATTCGGCATAAAAAGATCAAAGAGGAGTTCGTGGCCGCCTATGGCGGCAAGTGTGCCCGATGCCCGGAAACCGATCTTCTTCGGCTTTGCGGTGATCACGTGAACGACGACGGCCACCAGCACCTCCGGCCTTGCGGAAACCGTCTCGGGAGCACGGGACTGTATATGTGGGCGAAGCGGAATGGTTGGCCCGACACCCTTCAATGCTTGTGTCACAACTGCAATTCTATCAAAGCCGGGGCTGGCAAAAACACGTCTCACCCATCCATCAGAAAAGAGGTAATAGGTCATTACTCCGGCGGGACTTATAAATGTGCCCTGTGCCCCCACACTACTGCCCTGCAGATTGACCATATCCACGGGGGCGGCAGGAAGCACATAGCTTCTCTAGGGGGTAAAGGGGGTCCCGCTCTGATGTACGACCTCAAATCTCAGGGTCTCCCTGAAGGGTATCGGGTACTATGCGCTTCATGTAACATGGAGCAAGCAATCTTGTCCCGCAAATCCGTTGCCTTGTGCGCGGTATAACAACAGGACGTTGTCTGTCAAGTTCGTATCCGCCACAACCAACTCAGGCCATAGGACTCACGCTTCGACACCGGAACCGTCGTCTTCCGGGCAAAGAGATCCCCACCGGTGGTGAAGAGCCCCATTTCACGGATCAGGTACCCGTTCGCCTCCTCCAAACCGAGTTCGATCTCGAACCGGACCAGGTACGGCTGCGGCCAGTCCACCGCCGAGATCTGTTTGAAGGTATCTCCGGCAGAGTTGATAGGAATGGTGTTTTCCCCGCCGGTAAAACCTTCACGCGGCTGTGGGGAAAGGGTGGTGTCGTCGAAACGCGGAGCCTGGTCGAAGCTGCCAAAGCTGACCTTCGACACTATCCACTTGCTGGACGACACGTTGGCCGTGTGATCCCGGCCCCCGATCAGGTTCGCAATCACCTGGCGTCCGTTGTTTACGACCAGGTTGTGGTCGAGGGTGATCCAACCTTGCGAGTCGATCGCAGGACGGACTTTCCCAAGGTGCGGGAAGATTACGAAAGGGTCCGCCAGGGGTTGACGATCCAGGCCCCAAGGACGGACGAGCACGTCTCCCTTGAGTTGGGTTGGTTGGGTCAGCGTGTCATCCATGTTCATGAAGGATAACTACCGGATAACAGGGAGGGTCCGCGATGGACCCATCCGTCAGGCCGTCGGCGTCGGGAGCTTCCGGCGGAGGAATGGCATGTTGCTGGACTCGATGATCTCGTAACCTTCCGGGAGGGCTTCGACGGCCAGGTCCTTTTGGACTTTGCCGAAGTAGTAGAAGTTCACCTTTTTCCCGGATCCGGCGGTGGTGACGCGGCAGTGCAGGTAGTAGGATTTGCCCTGGGAATTGGTGTGGCAGAAAGCCTTGATAGGGGCAGCGGTGGTGGGGACGGCTGGATCGGTGGTAGTTTCCATAAGATCAGATAAGAAAGCAGGTCGGAAGGGATATGGCAATCCTGGGTTACCCTAGACTCCATCAGTATCCGGTTCCACAGGGTCGGGCTGGAGGTGAAGGGCGGGTTTGGCCACGTCGGTAAGGGCTGTGGAATCCAGGAAGACAGTCTCGGCGGTATCGTCAGCTGCACCAGGCTCCTTGGCCTGGATTTCGTGGGTCTGACGGTGGACGGTGGGTGCCAGAAGGCTGTTGAAGAAGATCCATCCCTCGACCTCGATCCGGAGTTCGTACCGGAGACGGCGCTCCTCCACGCCGCGTTCCAGATCCGTTAGGTCCTCAGCCCCGGCGTGCTTGGCTGCCGTTACCAGTCCCTCTTGCTTCTCCAGGTACATGGTCTCGACCCGGAAGTAGGCCAGGTGGTCCCAGAACGTCTCCTCCAGGCGCTGGATCATCCAGTAAAAGCTGGACCGGTGCTGTGCCCATAAGGTGATCGTGTACGGGATCGTGACAGGCTTTGGGTACCTTGAGTAGGTGACTCCGTACTTGGCGCTGGCACGCCTTGCCACCTGGTCGTCAATGAAACCCATATTCCGGACCGGAAATGGATTGGAGCCGGGGCGGGGCTTGTGGGCGAAAGCCTGGATGCTGGCCATCGGCAGCGGCAGGGTAACAATCTCGGACTGACCGGCGCAGACGAACCGGCCTTCATCCCGCAGCATCTGCTCATAGGTGGAAAAAGCGTTAGCGGGGGATGCCATCACCACAGGGATACTAACGCCGTTGACCTGGAGGATACGGCGCAGCCACTCCTTGACTCCGGTGTCATAGTAGTACTGGGAAGTCTGACCCTGATCCCCTTCCAGGGCCGGGGTCGCCTTGAGGGCGAGGTCGATCTGGGTACCGAAGTCAAAGTCGTCCGCCGTATGCGGAATCAAGATCCCGGGGTGTACCGGCTGGAAAGCGTTTGGACTGTGTTGGCTTGGCATCAGGGATAGTTACCGGCGGCACTCGGTGGGGTGTCCCCGTGCGAAATTGACAGAGCACAAGATGTGTGTTATGTTTACGGATGAAACGCTTCCGACCACTCGAACTCATCCTCTCCCTGAACCTGCTGTTCCTAACCGTCACTGCCGTCGCCACGCTGAAGCGGCCTGTGATCCGGCCTCCCATGGTGGTTGAACCCTGGAATCTACCGGTCGCTTCCGGCCCGGATTCGTCTTTGTTCCCGGAGCGGATCCTGGAGTGGGTGCCAACGCCCGCACCGGAACCCGTACCAGAAAAATCAAAGCCCAAGTCCGCCTTCGACAAGATCCTGGGCGGTGGGCTAGCCGGGAAAGGGAAAGCCTTCGAAACCTCTGCCCGCAAACATGGTATCCCAGCCTCACTATTGGTAGCCATCTGTCTTTGGGAGACCGGGAACGGGAAGAGTGAAATGCTGAAAGACTACCGCAACCCTGCCGGGAACCTGAAACGGGTGGGAGGAAAGTGGCAGAGCTACCGCTTCGACACCGTCGAAGACGGGATCGAGTTCACCGCCTCCAACCTTTCCCGAAACTATTGGAGCAAGGGGTTACGGACTGTTTCAGCGATCCGGGCCAAGTATGCCCCGACTGTGAAAAAGGGTAGCCCAGGCTTCAACGACCCCAAAAACCTCAACTCCCACTGGGTCCGGGGCGTGACCGCGATGATGCAAAAGGCAAAGGCCGTCCAGTTGTGATTTCTAACTACCAACCAACATACCAATCCATGAACGACCGTTTCCCCACCACTTCTGATGAACTAATCGCCGCCGTCGCCGCCGACCTGGACGCCAAGCTCGTGTACCTCGTCGGAGACGCCACCAAACCTATCAAACCCGAAGCCTCTGGACCCATCCTGATTTGCCACGTGTCGAATGACGTCCGGGCCTGGGGAGCGGGGTTCACCGCAGCCCTGGACCGAGCTTATCCCGGCATCGGTGCCTTGTTTTCTGGTGAGCCCCGGAAGCTCGGAGACGTGCACGTGGTCGAGGTGGGGGGGTTGGAAACAGGCCCCTTGTTTGTTGTGAACATGGTGGCACAGCACGGGCTGGTAGGCCCCGGGAACCCGCATCCGCTGGACTACGGCGCTTTGGCGGAATGCATGCGGAAGGTGGCTGGCATCGCTTTGGGTCTGTCCAACGAGCCCGGAGTGTTCCCGGCTACGATCCACTGCCCCCGTTTTGGTTCCGGCCTGGCCGGAGGGAAGTGGGAGACGATCGAAGCCGGGATCAAGACGGTGTGGGTGAAATCCGGCATCGACGTCTACGTCTACGACCTCGCGTAGTCACAGGAAATCCTGGGTCCGGGAGGGCAAGGAAGCTGGAAAACGCTGGACCGACTCAAGCAAACCCTTGAGAGAGGCTCCAGTGGTTTTCCGGTGTTTCAGGTCGTGCTCCCGGGTGGCCTGGACGATGGACCCCTGCAGGACCAAGCTGGCCTCCACGATGTGGTAGGAAACCAGCTGTTCCCGGACGTTGGACCAACCTATGCTGCGTTCCAGCTGCAGGACCAACTGTGGGAACGCTTCCAGCGTCTCCGACGTAACCAGGGCCGAGTATTCACCGGTATACTGGATGCTCACTGGGACTGGCTGGTCCGGGTCCTTGACACACCCTCCGCCCACCACGTACTCCAGGCCCTCGATCATTTCGACAACGGAGGGGGGAAGCTGGGACCGCTCGGCGTCGGACATACTGTCCAGGCGCTTCCGTACCGCTCTCCGGATCCGGAGAGGGGAAAGGGTGCGGTTCAGGGCCAGGCCGAGAACCCGGTTGATGACGTTATAGTCCATCTCCAACATGTTCGCCAACAACACCGGGCGCTGGGTGCTGTTGGCAGTGTAAGTTTCCGGGGCGGCGAGGTCGGTAGAGATAAGGCCTTTCTTTTTGGCGGAGTCTACGAGAGCCCGGATCCGGGCCGGATCAAACTCGGAGGACGTGCCGGTCCTCTTCCAGCGTTGGGATGGGTCGGGGGACGGAGAGTTGATCATGGTCGGGGAAAGAGAAGAGGGTGATACCACGTGGAATGAGGGTGAGGGTTAGCACGGAACCGGTTCCAAGATGTGGCGGCGGCACGCCCTGGTGCATTCCTGAAACTCGGAGGCAGTCATCCCCATGAGATTGGTGGCATCGGCCTCGATGTCCTGGATGGTGTAACCGGACTGGATCATGACCAGGAAGTAGTCAACAAATCCTCCTTTGGTCTCCTGGAAGATCTGGTTGTGGACGGCCTCCGAGTGGTTGGAAGGGGCGGCGAGTTGGAACTCGTAACCGTCGGGTTTCTTCTCGTCCAGGCAGATGGCAGCCCCATCCTTCAGGGCCAATCCACGCTTGAGGCTGGCGATGTGTTTGCGGTGATGGGCGTAGCACGCCTTCTTGCATGCCACGTACAGGCTTTTCCGGTATGAGTCTTCGGTGTAATACCCCGGATTCTTCTCAACCGTCGGAAGGTATCTTTGTGTCAAAATGTAATGACGGAGGTGGCCCTCCAGGTCCTCCCGGTCGATGGCTGCCCTTTGGTAGTACCTCTGGTTTGACAAATAAAACCAGGAAGCTACGGTAGTGGTTATGGCCAGGCCGAGATTGAGAGCCATCTCGGGGGTGACGGGGTCTTTTGAGGCAGGAGAGTTCAGGTACATGTTATGGACGGCGGGATGGTTGGGATGGGCGGGAAGTGGAGGCCCCGGTGAAAGGGGCCGAGAGAAGGGCTTGCTTGAAGGCGGAAGTGCGGTCGGAGATTTGGCTTTCGAACCCGCCGGACCCGCAGCTTTCGTTCGGGTCTCCGAAGAAGAGGCGGACTGCTTCCGCTTCCAGGCCGCACATCTGCAGGACCTGGGACAGTTCCTGGGCCTTCTTCCACGCGTCGGGGTCGAAGACAACGTGGACTTTGGACGGGTGGAGACTCGCCATTTTCCCATACTGGGTGTTCAGAGGGTGGATGGTGTCGGAAGGGAATGACAGGATCGTGCCCTGGATGGCTAGGGCGACGTGGCCGTCACCTCTGTTCTTGGCCAGCCAGGTCTGGAGGCTGATGCGGTCCAGGGTGCCCTCGACCAGGTACACCTCACATCCGCGCTCGGCATACTCGAATCCGTACAGCCAGTGGTTCTTCCCTTGGGGGCATTCCTCGTTAGAGGGATTGAGCTTCCGAAGGTACGCTTTCCCTGTCGCATCCCGCCCCTGCCAATAGCACGGCTCGGTATCCTCGATGGTCTCGAAAAACGGAAAGATAACGTACGGTGAATGTTTCCTACCAGTCCCGGCGCACAACGCCGCCCGTTGCGCCTCATCCCAGGAGATGTGCTTCCTTATCATGGAATCACCATAGATGGTGGGATCAGTGAAGTCGTCCTCCCGGAGACGCCTCATAGGGGGGAGCTGATCAAACCCTAGCACAGGTGGATGGTAGGGCACGGTGATCTTTTCCATGAGACCATGTTTGAGCTTCTTGAAGTCCTCCGGGGACCGGCGCAGGTCGTAAAGAGCCGAGGAGACGTTGTTGCGGGACAAAAACTCCCCGAGACCCCTACCACCGGCTCCGCAGCGTACGCAGTGCCACACACCACCGTCCTTGACGAAGTTCAGGCCCAAGTGCCCACTGTTGTCAGTGCCGGATCCTCGATGAGGACAGAACGGGCAACTAACGTTGATTTGTCCACCCCCGTGGGACAGCCAGGCGTTGCCGAACCTGGCATCCAGGGCTTCGACAAGGGCGGGCGAGGGTAAGTTCATGTGAGGTTGATAGCCAAACTGGGAAAGGTGATCGGTGAAGGTCGGTACCGGTACCTCCTTAATATCGGTACCAGGTTTATGCAACCTCTGGCTTTGTATAATATGGGTAATCGGATGCTCTGTCAACCTTCGGCATGGTTTCGGGCATCGTGTAGACCGGAGCCACGGGAAGGGGCTCCGGTGTCGTAAACGGATGGCTGTTGAGATAGACGCCAGCGGTACCATCGATCGTTACCTTGCCGTCAGCAGTGAGAACCAAGTCCTCCCCGGCGTGCACCCTCACAGCTCCGGTGGTGGTGATAACAATATCTCCGGTCTCTGTGTTCATCCGTATGATCTGATCATCCCCGGCTCTGACCGTCACATGCTCCTCCGATACCGTGAAACCCCTTCCGCCCTCTGTCAGGAGCTGGAGCGCGTTGTGGGTAGGGTCCAAAATCAGGCGGTATCCGCCTATCCAGACTTCGAACTTCCGTTCCTGGGCTAGATCCGTCAGGCGGAGTTTTGCACCGGAGGGGGCTGCCAATTCCATGATCTCGGCAACGTCGTCCACCGTCCACCGCCAGCCGCGATGGGTGTAAAGCTGGACCGACAGTTTTTGCTCCCGGATGTTGGAAGAAAAAGTGATCCCTCTCGGCAAATACCCCTCGGCCCGGTTCCCCTGTCCCGCTTCCAGGGTCATCACCCCGTCCTCGGTGTTGATCCAGAGATGGTTGTCGTGGCGGTCAGCTACCATTACTTTTTCCCGGTCCTTGCGGTCGTCCGCCTCCACCCGTTTGGCTAGGGGGCTGCAGAACCCGAACAGGTTTGGCGCATCTTCGGGTCGGACCGACAGTCCCTTTTCCAGTGCTAGAGGGCCTTGGTTCCACGGGATCTGCGACCCGTACCACGAGGTGGGGTACTGGCGTACCGTCGGGTTTTTGCCCTGGGGCGTCTCACCCAGGCCCCAGAATCCGTTTTCCCATACTGGATACTCGTAGTCACCACATTCAAACTGCACCCAGACGTACTCACCGACCGGAGGCACCATGGACCACCCACCCTCCTTCCATGCTTGCTGCTTGGGCCAGAACCAGGGCAGCTGGTCTATAGTGAGGGTCTGATCAAACACACTCTCGACCCGGACTTTGACCCGTCCCAGGCGCAGGGGGTCGGTGCGCTGTTCCACCCTCCCCTTGTATAGTCCTCGTAGGCGGAGGTGCCCCGTAGGGTTTTGCTGGTTGTCCGTGAGTGGTTTTCCCATAATAGTGTGTTTGACGGAGAGAAGTGGTTTCTACTAGAACGTGGACCGAAGGACCCTACCATCATCCGAGTTTAGACGTGAGTACATGAAGGACCTCGTCAAGGAACTATGCCTGTACTGCGATGTCAACCGTGCCGACGCCAGGAAAGCGCTGAGCCTTGTGATTTCCCTTTTCGAAGCCAAAATCCGGGCCGGAGACTCTATTGACCTCGGGTTCCTCAAGCTCAATGCCGTCACGACCCAGCCCGCTGCCTTCACTACTTCCTTCAACCAGGAAGAACCCAGGACCTTCATGGTAGGGCAGTCCCGAAAGTGGAATGTTGTCATACGCCGGGGGTGGTTGGAGAAGGTAAGGCCATCATGGTCCCGTTTCTGAAGTCCCAGGAATAGTTATCCGTCTCCCCCATCATGCCTGATCCTGCTCCCTTTTCACGCCTCGGACGCTATTGGCACATCCGTGGGTACTTCACTGCCGAAGTCGTCGCCATTCACACCAACGACCGTGGCCGGTGGTACGAGTTCTTCGTCGAGCGCAACTGTGATAACACCTACGCCGAACATGAGGACGCTACCTCGGGAGATGGTATGGTGAAAAAACACTGGTTTGAGTCCAACGGCATCCAGGTGATGCACGAGGAACGGTTCATCCCACGCTTCTCGGAAACGGAAGTACCGTTCAAGGAATCGAAGATCAAGCATTTTGATCAATTCGGTCAGGAGATCGTCTCCACCCTACCTTCTATCGTATGACCACTAGCCTCTGCACTGCCGCCGAACTCGATGAGGAAATCGGCCTCCGGCTACAGGGGGACCTCCGCCTGTCCACCTACACCGGCCTCCCTGTAACAGGCTCCCCATCAATACCGGGAGACACCGACCCCGTTTACAGTGTCCTTGGTGTCCTGGTGGACCTGGAAGATGGTGATAGCCTGTTGGAAGGGATCTTCGCTCTGGACCGGCGCAAGAACAGTGTCCAGAGTGTCTTCAATGGTGCCACCCTGGAGGTCACCAACCCTAGAAACCTCTTGTTCGACTCCAGCTTCAATGTTAACAACATCCAGTCCCAGGATCTGGTGGTATCCCTGGGCGGTAACGTCGGATGGGGCGAGGGGGACGCGGACAGCCAGACCTTCATCACCATTGGTGAAACCCCCAATGTTTTCCCGGACGGGCAATTCTGCATCGGGGCCTATTATTCCTTCACTTACGTTCAGAGCATCCGGTCCGTCATCCGCGTTTCCACCGGGATGCAACTCATCGGGAGGCGCGGCAGCGTCAGACCGGTTTCGGCAAAACCACGTGGCTTGACGCTGCTGCAGAGCATCGAATTCCTGACCGAAGCCGACCTTGTCATCCCAGCGGAATCGGTGATGATGATTGTCAGGTGCTGGGGTGGTGGTGGTGGCAACGACGCTAGTGCGGGCCTGGTGGCGAGCGGCGGTGCCGGAGGTTTCACCAAGCAGGGGGTTCAGATCTTCAACGAAAGCGGGCGTCCTGCCTGGTCCACTTACTTCCGCCCAGGCGCTGCCTACCGGGTCGTGGTGGGAGGAGGAGGAGCGAATCTTTCAGGGACTGTGCCAGGGTTTGGCGGAGTCAAGGTGGGAGACAGCCGTGCTGGTGGCGGTTTGTCCGGACTTTTCACCGGGGCCGGTGCCGTCGCTAGCAACGCCCTCTCCCGCGCCGTCTGCATCGCGGGTGGTGGCGGGGGTGGTAAGGTATTCGCCGACACCGCTTATGCCGGGGGCAATGGTAATGCCGCCACGGTGCGCAACGGAGCGGTCCTGGTGGATGCCAGCATGCTGGGCGCTTCTGCCACTTCCGATGCCTCCGGAGGCGGGGGTGGGCACGTTCCTGGGGTATCAACAGTAGCCGGGTCCGGTGGCAGTGGCCTATGGACAGTATTCGATTACTGGGCCAACGCCCACCTCATAATGTGGGGTGAAGGTCTGGCCCAGACGGCTGGAACTGTGGCTGGTCCCGTCGTTAGTCCCGGGACCAGTGATCCACGGTACGTCCCCGGTTACGGTGGGGCGGGCCAGCCAGGCCGGGTCGTGGTCGACCTCTACCGCGCCTAACGTTTCTGCATCGCCTGCTCCCCGTTCGGGCTGTGGGCGTCGTAGAACTTCATAGCGAAGTCGCGCAGGCTGTTAGCCCCGTATTTGGACAAAAGCACCTCCATCCGCTTACGGAAGTTCCGGGATGCTACACCCGGGTGGCTTTTGAGGCTACCAATCTCATTGGATAACTGGATCACGAAGTCGTGAGGATAGCTCCAGAGGTAACGATGCCAGCGGTCCTCTCCAGTGGACCGACTCTGCCCCTTCCCGCCTTTTTCCAGCCAGGTGAGGAGGACCTCGACACCGTTGAGGGTGCGTGAACTCCGGTCCTTGTGCGGGTACATGGGCTCGTTGGCCGGAGTCTGATGCTTCAGGAAATCCGCTGCCAGGACACCACGGCGCTGGGTGTGGTAGTCCTGGCGGTTGGCGTAAAACCAGCAGTTCCCGAAGTATTCCAGAAGGTCGTACGCTCCCAGCTGGTGGTCGCGGGCGTTATAGAAGACATGCATCGACAGAATGTACTTCTTGAACCCACGGATCTCTGGTTCCTTGGAGAGAAGGCGCTCCTCGCTTTCCGACCCTGCAGGGCCAGCCTGCCAGTAGTCTACCGGTACGATCTTGTACCGGGCGCGGAGGGCGTCCCCATCCACGACGATGGTGGCGCTGGTGTACTGCCGGAACCGGTTCTGCAACGTCCGGCTGAAGGAGGCGAAAAATGGATAGCCACGGGAGATGATGGTCTCGGAGTCCCCGCGTGAGTATCCCAGTTCAAGAACATCCTCGTTGAGGATCGCCACCAGAGCCTGGACGTTAGTGGCATGGTAAAGGGGACCAAGACCCTCCTGGAGAAGACGCGAAACCAGGCTGTTTCTGATCATTTTATTCCCGGAGCAGGCGGGAGGCGAGGGGTTCGCGGGATTCTTCCTGCCAGAAGCCGTCTTCGGCGGTGTCGGTCGGGAAAGCGGCGTTATAGAGTCCTGCCAGCGTGTGGGTAGGGAGCAGCTTTACCACCTCCATCCAGGCGCGGTGTGCAGCCTCAGCATTAGAGGCGTCCGCGTGACCGAGATTACCCTTGACGCCTCCGCAAATAGCGTAGGCGAGTTCCTGGGACGACCAGTTATCATGGGCGGTTGGGATTGGGGGCGTCGATGGAGGGAGACCGAATTTCCTTCTTTGCGGCGGGGCGGTAGGGGTTCCTGGCATGGCTACACATAACTACACACCCGGCCCACTATTCAACCCAGATGTAGTACTGGCCGGGTGGAAGCGTCCCCATGGTTTTCTGGAGGTCGCCTCCAGGGCCTTTGATTCTTTCGACGTTGTCGTACTTGAAGTTCTTCCCCATGCGGTTGCGGCGGGTGGCAAGCCAGGCGCTGAACGGGCTTTTCTTAGTGCCGTGGTCGTAGAGAACGGGCTGGGAGCCGGGGAAGAGGCTGGCCAGGACGCCGGTTTCGGGAGAGGATTTCGGGCCGTCTCCAAAGTCCATCAACACCAGATGCTTTACTGGATGTTGAACGGCTGGTTCGTGGCCTGGTGGTGGCACGATAGTGGAAAAGTCGTCTTCGGTCATGTTAGAGTGGGGTTGGGTGGGTTGGGAAAGGGTGACCATCGCCGCGTTTATGCGGACTTCCACCCGGTTTCTGCCATTCCCGTACCATTTAGACCTGAGGGGTTGAGAGGCCATCAAGGTGTCTCCCTCTGGTTCACGATTCGAAAGTGCCCGGTGGGCTCGTGTCCGGTCTTAGTTTGGTGGAGTCCGAGAGCGACTCGGATAGTCTTTTACGGTTGCTTACTTTGGGGTTTAAGTGCAGAATCTCACTGCAGATGGTCAAAAGTTAGTCGCGCTTGCGCGGTTTGATGTCCCAGTGCGTGGGGATGAGACCGAGTTTCACGGTGATGTATCGAAGGTCGTCCGTCAACTGCGGGTACGTCATGTTGAAGATGACGGCATCAGCCATGGCCCGGATTTGGAGGTCGGTGTTGTCGTGGATAGTTGGAGCGGCGTGAACACTGGCAGGATCCGCCTCCGGGTCGAGGAGGAGAGCCTGTGCCTTCTGGTCCTCGTCCAAGGCTTCCACCCATATCAGAACCGCGTGGTATTCTTCACACAGGATTTTTACCTCGTCAGGCTTGCGGACCCCGGCGATGATGGTGTTGCCACGCTCGATCATGGCGTGGGCCAGGTAGGCGGGATCAGCCAGGCAAAGCTCGTCACCCATGCGGATGAGGTCCTCCCGGATCAAGCGCTTGTCCATGGCCCGGAGGGTCGCAATGTCCACGCCTTTGGCCTCCGCCACCTTCTCATAGATGACCTGTGAGCAGTCGGCCCAGGGGCGTCCCGTGAAGGTACTAAGCTGGGTGGCAGCAGTGGATTTGCCGTGTCGCGGCAGACCGCCGACGAGGATGATGTCAGGGAGGGGTGGCATGTGGTGTGGGGTAGGGAAATGACTGGGAGAAGAGGTAGAAGGCCGGGACTTGAAACTGCTTTCCGGTTAGGAGAGTGGAGACGGTGACGAAGTCCAGTCCTACCGATAGCACTTTATACCTGTTATCCGCAATCTGGACCTCGGCCTGGCACGTCATGCCGTTCAGTTCTCCGAAATGCTTCCAGGCCGCGTGGTAGCAGGCGGGATCACTTTTACCCTCGATCTTCCGGAAAGCCTTGGCTTGACGCCAGGTTTGTTCCAGAGACCGGGGGTCCCGTTGCATTATCAAGGCCAGGAACTTGAGGTTAGGATTCATTGCCGCGTGGAGAAGGCGGGGACTGGATGATGGCCTCGATGGCATCGACCTGTTCCCGGGTCAGATTCTTTGGGGTGAAGATGCTGACTACGGCTTCGGCTTGCTCCCGGGTGACGCGCTTGGACGCGATGTGGAGGAGGAAGGCGACGTGGCGGGCCTGGGGGTCATCGTACAAGAAAACCCCGTCCGGGGCGCGGTCCAACAACTCGGCCTTGGTGGTGGGCGGCGGAGGGGTGTCGCTTCTCCGGATCTGCAGCATCCGTTTCCAGATGTTGGCCGACACTTTGGACGGGTTGATGTCCGGCACCCGTCGTTCACCACCGGGTCGGGCTGGAGGGAGGCTCTTCCCATACGGTTGGAACGGACCCCACCCACTGCCACGGGTGCGGCTCATGGTTTCGACGACGTAAAGGCAAGGGTTTTCCACCGTCAGGTCGCCCGCCTTCTCCTGGATGACGCCGGTGATGATGAAGAATTCCTCGCTGGCGCTGGCGTGGAGGATGCTGTGGAGCAAGTTCTTCTCAAACAGCCCCTTGAGGTTAGGGTGTCGGGCCACCCCTTGGATCTCCTCCGTTGTCAGGACCTTGAAAGTCGGAAACGAGGGTACCGGCATCGGTGGTTTTAGGGGTTGGTTGGCGGCGCGGTCGGCGTCTGCCTGTTCCTCCGGAGTCCACCCCGTGGGGGACGGATTGGTGTTGAAGTGTAGGGTGAGCTGGTCGAACCAGGTCTTGGCAAGGGCTGCGGCTTTGTTTTGAATACTCATCGTGCAGTAGCGTAACACATATAAAACACTTTGTCAATTAGACGGTTTATCACCCGCCGCACCCGCCTCGGCGTCCACCGCCTGTGCCTTCTTGAGGGCAGCGGCACGGGCGCGGAACTGGCCAACCAGGCCGACGACCCGCCTACGGGAGTCGATGGACAGAGTAGTCGTGGTCGACGGGTCTGCCAATGGCGTGGGAGAGACCGTCCGCATCATGGAATCAGGTGAAGAAATGGTGGGTTTGACGGCTGCTTCCTTCAAATGCCCGATAATGGAGTTGGACTCGCCGTAGATGGCTTTCAGGATTGAGGCCAGGTCCTTGGGCTCGATCGGATAGTTGCTATCAAGATATTCCTCCAACCGTTGCTCGGCCTTCCCAGCCAGGGTGACGAGCCGTGCTAGGCGGCCAAGATGGAGCGGGATCTGGCCGACATGGATGAGGTCGGCCTGGGCCTGGATGTCGGTGATGAAGTGGGCGAGCTGGTTGTGGATCTTTGGCTCCACGATCTGGCCTGTCGTGATGAGACCGAGGATCTGGTCCATGATAGCGATGCCAGGGCGCACCTGCTCCGGCACCTCATATGGGTTGTGCACCACTGGCGGCACCCCGCTCTCCTCGTCATCGTCATCCATTATGGTATCCTCCCGGCATATCGTCCTAGAAAGCGCTTTCTTGAAACCCATGGCAACAAACACACCAAAATGGGGGCTATTCATCGAAAAGGCGGACGGGTCGCGTACCCGTCTTGGCGAGCAGACGTTCTCCGATCCGTCCAAGATCGCCGAAGCAGTCGCGCAGCAGCAAAAGCTCTGCGAGTCGCAGGGATCGAAAGAAAGAGTCGTCTCCCGACCGCTTTTGAACGGGTAGCCCACCTCGTCTGGTCGGGGAAACTGGAGGTTGACTATGCCTGGGAGTGGGAGAAGGAGTGGGACTGTCCCGGAGGGGTCACCGGTGTTCTCTCCCTCCCATGGGAAGAATTCCTCCCGTACCTGCTCTCCCTGAAGCACCGGGCGTTGCCCAGGATTGACGCCGAAAGACCCCCGGATTTCACCGATTTCTTGGAAGAACCGCCCCCTACAGATCCCATCGCGGTCATGCATCACTACCAATCCTTAACCCTTCTCACCAACACATCATGGCAAACGCGTACCTGACGGAAGAAACTGAGGCCATCGCCCGTGGCCAGATCGGCTATTATAACCCAGCCGGATACCCTATCCACTTTTCCAGCTCCCAGGCGGGCCGGTCCGGCCTCGAAGTCGGACCCGGGGAGCCGGTACTCGACCGCACCGGGAAACTCGTCCCGTTCGATGTCGATCTCGAAATCCAGGTGGCGAACAAGCTGCTCCGTGCCATCACTCCACGGGACGCCAACTACCCCAAGTTCTCGAAACTGAGTAGCCGCGTGGACAAGCAGAAGCTGGTGGAGACCTTCCCTGCCAACCAGCCCGGAGTTCCCCTGCCGTCCAAAAATCCTGCGGATACCAAGATCCCCGACGGCGCGTCCTGGGTACGGAACGGAGACCATGACTCCATCGAATACAAAGGGAAGATCTTTGGCAGTCTCAGTGCCCTCCATGCTTTCATGGACAACGAGCCTTCCCCGGGGAGCTTCTCCTCCTCAGGCCACTAACTTGATTGACGTAGGGCGGCACCGCGTGTTAACGTAGCGCGTGAACGACCTCGCCTTTCTAAATCTCGTCCCCAGACCCTTGGCCCTTCCTACCTTGAGCGGGAAGGGCCTTGGCGTACACGGGGAGGACGCCATTCTCAGCATGCGGTGCCCGGTGTACCAGGGTGCGAACTCCAGATCCGTCTACTTCTGTGCCGGGTGCGACCTCCGGTTTTCCTGGGAGGGTGGGGACAACCACTCCACCGACTATCCGGAGTGGGCACAGACCCAATACCTGGCGGAGAAACGGAGATGGCGGGACGTCGCCATGGCTGCGGGACTGACAGATCCTTACGAACTCCGGCACTCCGCCGACCAGGCCTTCGGTGGCAAGGGGTCGGGGGGAGGACACATGCTCCACGCCGGAGGATTGATGCTGCTCTTCTTCCCAGGCCTCGGGGTGAGGGTTCCGGAGGGCTATCAGCTCGTGGTCGGCCCCGCCACCAACTACCGGTACAACCCCGGGTGGACGGTGCAACACGGTGCTTACGCCCCAGGGTACACGGGGGAGTTGAGCTTCAACTTCCAGGTTATGCGCCAGGGAGACTACCACATCTACAAGGGCCAACCGTTTGCTAGCGGGATGCTGGTGCGGGATCAAGCTCCGGAATTTTCGATCCGGGCCAATGCCAACGCCGATGCCTTCTACCTGGAGAAAGCCAAGATGCTCAAACAACGCGAACAACGCGAAACCTTATGAACCCCCGCGAAATCGTCGCCCACGCCACCGCCCTCTTCCAAAACAACCCTGCCGTCGCCCGCGTCTCCTACGGAAGCCCGTGGGGATTCCAGGGCGCTGACCCGTCCATGAAGTGGTGGGAGTACGTCAAGGCCCTTCTCCCGGACCATTTGGACTGTTCCCACGACCTCATCAAAGACCGGGTCACTATCACCAGGAAACCGGTCAGCCGACCTTGAAGACCTTGCTGGCGTCCCAGACCACGTAGACGGGCTCCGACACCTGGACCCCGTATCCAATATCCTCACAGATGGCGGCGTCATACCCCGCCCGGGCGAGGGTGGAAACCAGTTCCCCGACGTTGTCGAAGAGGTCCTGGTCGAAAAGGCTGGCGGGCGTGTACCCCGGATTCTCCATTCCGAGATACCGGGCGGTCTCAAGCACCACGCGCTGTGGGGCGGGGTTGTTCAGGTGAAGCTCAAAGGCCCGGACCTGGGCGTCGGGGTCGTCCGATTTCTCCAGGTAGCTCTCCGCCATTTCCCGGCTTGTGGCGAAGTAGCAGACGAGGTCGATGGCCCGGGACCCGTCGAAGGTCCCGCCGTGATAGACGATAACAAGCTCGGATTCGGTCAGGATACTCCGGAGCTTCCGGATGATAGCAGGGGCAAACACGCCCATAACTAGTTCAGGGCGTTATCAAGGGATGCGTCCTCCAGCACTCCGGCCTCACTGTTACCCGCCCAGGCCACCATGATACCCTGGAACTTGTCCTCCGGGATTCTGAGCCGCTTGGCCCAATATCGGATCGTAGACGGCACCGGGTCTTTCAGATACGCTTCGTACGCGTTTGCCAGTTGCTTGGTCTTGTCCCAGGCAGCGAGGGTCGGAAGGCGGAGGGAAACGCCGGAAAACACACTCATGACCTTGGACGTGGCTTCGAGACCGATACAGTTGACGAGGTCAGGGAGGAAGCTGAAGCGGGACTGGAGGCGGACGACGTCGAAAGTAGTGATGGGGGCGGTGCGGTGGTCGAGCCAGATCTGCCTCACCGCCATGCTGGTCCAGTCCACCAGGAACTTGGCCACTTCCACCGGTTCCTGACGCCCCAGGGACGCCTCGGTGTGGATGCCGAGGTCGAAAGCGTATTCCATGGTGCGCAGGAGCACCTTGCGCTGCCGGATCCCGCCGTTGACGAGGATTTCCTCGACCACGTACCGGACCGCGTCCTGGATGTCGGCATTGTGCCACCGGATGTGGACTTCGCGGCGGATCCGGTCTGCCAGGTCTCCTTCCCCTGAAAAGTCCATCACGTAGGAAGCGCCGATCGTCTCCAGAGGGATGTCGCCGGTTAGGACCTGGCGCTGGCGCAGGGCCGCCTCCTTGCTGACAAAACTGCAGCACCCATGCTTGGTGCAGACCGAGAAATAGGAGTAGAGAGTCCCCTGGCCTGGAACCCAGCGGTCGATCCATCTCTCGACCTGGAGGAAGAGATGGGAGCAGAGGTCGTGCAGACTAACATGGCGGTTGAACTTGGACCCCAGGATGATGGAGTCCATCAGGTTCTTGGTGTACCTGCAGATCTCGTAGTAGGTGCCGAAATCCCGGTCCCTCTTGTACGAGATGCAGAGGGCTTCCATGTAATCGTTCTCGAAGATCATCTTCTTCGACAGAGGTTTAGGGACGCTGCGGGCCATCCTACCTAGAAAACGAGCCGTGAATGGTGTTGGAGCCGTTGTTCCCGTATTGCAGACGAGCCGCGCTCTTCCGTTTTTGACCCTGTCCGGGCCTGTACTTCCGGGGATCACCGGAATACCACCTCACCACTCTGGATGAGATGCCTTCAAAAACTCCTGGAGTGTGATAGGGTCGTGGTGGAGCTTCCGATCCTTGCCGGTCCGGGTCAGGAGGTACTTGGCGGGAGTAAACGACTTGGAGAAAATACCGTCGGTCTTGTTCGAACCCACCTTCACCAGCTGGACGAAGGTGCCCTGGAGCTGATACAGCCACTTGATCTGGCATGTCGCCCAGGTCGTCTTGCCGTGCCGGTCGAAGAAGGGTTTGACCTCGAAAACCGACATCTGGTCCGGGTTTGCCAGGATCGGAGTCGAGTCCTTGATCTCGGAGCGGGAGACGTTTTGGACGAGTCCGCACCGGTACGCTTCCTCCGTCCACCACACTGAAAAGTCCGGGGTATAGGAATGTTTCTTCAGGATGTCCTTCTCTACCACCACTTCCTTGGCCTTTGGCCCCTTCCCTTTCAACCGCAGGTACCGGCCCACCAAGGGCGGAGAAAGGTCGTAGGTCTCCGCCCGTGACCACCTTGAGGCCAGGCCTGCCTGGACGAGTTCCTCCAAGTACCACGAGAACCACTCCTCCTCCGGGGAGTCGAAATCTGGGTTGGTGACGGGCTTGGCTTTTGGCTTCAGAATCTTGGTCATAACGGCAACGGGGAGATGCGGCGACGTTGCCGTCGTGGGGCGATCCTGTCAATTTCCTCCCTGGTTTCATCCAGCTTTTCCAGTACCGGGATTACGGCCTCAGCTACCCGGCGGAGGCGGGTAAGGGAGACGCCGTACCTACGGGCTATGGACGGAAGGGACTCCCGGGTCCGGCGATGTTCCAGGACCGGTTGGATGGCAGATAAAGTCTGCACGACTTCGGAAACCGTAGGCAGTGTGATGGTCCGCCCTCCAAGAAGGAACAACAGGGAAAAAGTGGCCTTCAGGCCGATCGCACTGACCACGGACCCGAAACCGGGGACGCTCACTGATAGCGCACAGTACATGGCCTGCTCGCTATCAGTGAATTCCCGGATGTCGGTGTCGGCTATCACGGGTTGATGTTAGATCAACGTGGGCGCTCGACGCCGGTCTTCCACTGTTCGGACTCGGCTTCGATGTCGCCGATGAACTCGTTGGAGTTCCACTTCGCGGCCCGCTTGGCGGGGTCGAGGTTGGGAAGGACTCCCATCACGCTCATGTCGTTATAGGTCAGTTTGAAGTATTGGGCCTCGTCGTGGCCGTTCGGCATGCGGTAGGCGGAGGCGGTCAGGTAGACCAGGATGTCTCCGACCTGGACGGCGTCCGGGACGTTGTCGCCCTTGGAAATGACCTCGCCCAGGCGGTACTTCTTCTCGGAGAAGTCATCATCCTTTGCCAGGGTCAGAATGATGCCCCCGGTGGATACGTCGTACGAGTATTGAGTGGAGACGCGGATCAGGATGCCGTTGGTCACCATTTGGAGAAGACGGGAAGGGACGCGGACGGAACGTCCGGTGCTGTCAGTAGAGAGTTTTGCCATAGGTTGTTCCAGAAATCGCCCTCTTCTCCCTTTTGCGGCACCTCTCAGATATCCCAGGGCTGTTCCTTGGTATGATCGGCCCAGTCCATCCGGTTCAGGTGTCGGCAAACCGTCCTTTCCCAGACTCTTCCCATGTCGTAGTGCTGCCACAGGAAGTAGTATGGCGGCAGCACAAGCACGCGGCCACGCGCTTCTTCAAGGTTGGTCCGGAGAAACCTCGTCACACCATGGGGTCCGGCAAACGACAGCACTTTGGACCGGTGGAACGGGATCATTGTCAGGATCATCTTCCACAGGAATGGAGATTCCTTGGCAGCATAGAGACAACCGTTGCAGACACTGAATCCACCCATCACCGCAGGGGCTGTATGTTCCCTGGTTAGGATCATTTCGTAGGAGGCAAAATCCACTGAAACCGGCGTACCGGGGTCCAGGACCGTGCGCAGTTCCGGATTTTCGCTGTAGGAGAACGGCGTCAGGTGATGCCGCACTCCATCATCCAACAGGGTGGAGAGGGGGAGGCACGGCACGCAGTCCAGGTCGAAATACCATCCTCCGTAGGCGTGCAGGATCAGTAACCTCCCAAAGTCGCACTGACGGATGATGCCGTGGGTACCGTTGCCCAGGTCGGACCAGAACCGGGTCAGGCTCGGATACCTTTCGGCGACAAGACGCCCGAGAGAACCCGCGTCCCAGACGTAAATGTCGTATCCAGGGTTAAGGTCTCTCCAGGCGAAGGGGGTGTCCCGGATCATCTCCGGAGCCTGCGACAAACCTTGGAACCACATGAAGTGCAACGATTTTGTCATCGGTCGGCTATAGAAGGTTAGCGAGGGCATCATCATCCAGGCAGAAAACGTTTCCGTTTCTACCATATCCATACCCACCTCCGTAGTAGTCAGGGTGAGTACCCGGATATTCCCCAAAAACAGTGTCCAGCACCGACTCGGAACCGGCGGTGACCCGGACCCGGTTCAGGTACGGGAGTTTGTCCACCACAAAGTCCACCTTGGTGATCTCGTCAAAGATTATCCCCTCCGCCTTCACCACGTTGTTCAGGGTGCTGACGTGGACGAAGGTATCCTGACTTGGAGCGTTGAAACCGAGATGGAGACGGAACCCGGGTTCAAGGAATCGCGGCCAGCAATCGACGCGGGGCGCAGGGAAGGACTTCGGAAGCGCCTGGGAGAGCGGGCCGCCCTCGAATGCCTCCACCACCCCCTCAAGCGTAAAGGAGACACGTTCCCGGCCTCCGGGATTACCCCACGGACGCGGGCCTAGTTTTATCCAGGTGCATCCGTCCTCCGTGTACGCGTCCGGGGCCGACGCCGTGGACCGCCACCGCCGGATCCTGACCACACGGATAGGACCCCAGGACGAACTACCGGAGCCGCGACCAGCCCAAGGCCGGATCAGGAACAGGTTGGCGTCGGCGAGTATGTGGTCCACGGTGAATTGGTATGGGGCGTCGCTATCCAGGACCAGAATCCTGCCGTTGATCTCGATCTCGCATCTGGTAAACTGCCCCTCCAGGAAGTACTCGGCACCGCAGTCGCAATGGCCGGGAGGGAGCGGAAACTGGAAGGAAACAGAACCGGTCCCACCGTCATGTACCTGTATCGGAGCCGACTCCCGGTAGAAGATAGGCTGGCCGATGTACCTGGCTTCCACTGCCCCGTGGTCCTGGTTGGTACCTGGGTGCGGCGGGGTAGGGCGGGAGACGTTGCCGTGCCGGACTTCCAGGGTGGTGGAAACCACGCGTCGGCATTCAAAGAAGCGCGGAACCGCCCAGGTTCCTATCACGTCCTGGTCCTTCACCATTTTGGCCAGGGGCACCATCACATCCACGTCCAGCACCGTCCGCCTGGTGAACCGGAGCTGGGAGATGGCTTCGATCAGGTTTGGAACCGTTCCTGGCCAGATGGCCGGTGGCAGAGTCTGCGGCATCGCTTCACCGTGGCGCTGTACATAGAAGGAGGCGAGATCCGAACAGATGGTGGTGTACTGTTCAAGGAGCAACTGGGCGCGTAAGGGGTCGGAAACGCGGCCAGGTGCGGATAGCGGGAAGGGGTCGGGTATAACAGCGTCCCACCGGTGCTTCAGGGTACGGTACAGAATCTCAAAGATTCCGAGCGAGGACGACATAAAGCTGCGGGAAAGCAACTGATAGTCGTAGTAATAGGGAAGCCACCCCGGAGGAAAGGTGGGAGGTTTGGGGGAAGGTTCGCTGCACCATGGCCACATGCTGCAAATAGAAACCGCCGGGAACAAGTCGGGCCTACCCCCTGACGAGGGTAGGCCCGATGGTGCCCTTGGTGTGGCGTAGGTTCAGGACTCTTCCCCATCCTCGGACTGCTCCGCTTCCTCCCCATCCCCGTCTTCCTCTTCCTCCAGGGAGTCCCCTTCATCGTCGTCATCCATGGCTCCGGGTTTGGAACCATAGGAGTCGTCGTGGAGACGGCGTTCCCATTCGGCGAGGGCTTCTCCTACCACCCCGTGGTAAGTGGGGTAGAGAGTAGCCGGGTCCAGGGTCTGGTGCTCTTCCAGGAAGTTCCGCCACTCCACGCGGCGGAACTTCTGCGCCCCCACCCCTCCGAAGTGATAGAGGCCACCGGCTGCCTTTATCAGCTTCTCCTTCTTCAGAGCATCGAAAATGCTCCAAAGTTCGGAGAGTCCGGAAGGGCGTCCCTGGTTGGCGAAGAAGATGAGCGGCACCATGACCGAACGGTCCGGAATGCCCATCTTGTTCTTGATCACCGAGATCTTGGAAACGAAACCGGACGGTGCAACCCCGGCTACGGCTACGGTGCCGGTGCTGAGGCTGTACTTCCCGGCGCTGGCCGTCTTGACCCGGTAATCGGCGTAGAACTTGATAGCATGCCCGCCCGGTGTGTGGTCCGGAGGTGGCATCCCAGGCTTTCCGCCGGTCTGGTTCTTGTCCCGCATCTGGTTCAGCATCAGGAGCAGGCTGTTCGTCTTCGAGAGCAGACCCCGGACCCGGGGAAGCTCCTTGGAGAACATCTGCGCCTGAGCCATCATCACGACCTTGCCGTCCGCCACTGCCATTTCAGTGTTGGTCTTCATGGCAGCGACGGAGTCGAAGACGATGAAGAGGCTAACGCCCTCGGCCAGAGCCTGCTTCAGCGCCTTGAGGACGATGGAGAAAGCACGGTCCAGGGTAGACGGACAGACGATGTTGAACCTGGAAGTGGCGAACATCGGGTACGGCTTGAGCCGGTCCGCCGTCAACGCCCTTTCCATATCCACGTAGAGGACGTGAACCTCGGGGTGGTCGAGCAGGGCGCGGTTGGCCATTTGGGTAGCCAGTGCACTTTTCCCGGTACGGTTCTGGCCGTACAGTTCCACCATCCTGCCGGATCCAAACCCAGCGTTCCCGTTGTACCCCAGAGCCCGGTCTGGTAGGTAAAGCCCAGTCCGGAAGAAGAACTTCGGGGTCAGGTAGTTAGGGGTCAGGTCTTCCTGGAGACCGAAGGTGATGTACTCACCCTCGACGTCCTTGGTCGATGCTTCCCCGATGATCTTCTGCAGGAACATGCTGGGCGGCTTCGCCAGCTGTTGTGGCCGCGTTTTCGTGATAGTAGCCATTTGGGTTTACCACTGGAAGTTTTTGGCGCGGTCACGGGCAGGGCTTGTCGGGCCTTCCGAAGACGGTTTGGTGACGGCGGGCGCGGGGCGGGAGGAAGGCGGACGGCCCGAAGACGGAGCGGGACGGAGCGGGCGGACAGGCTGGGCTGGGACGTCGTCCAGGTATTCCGCATCCTCCGGGGCGATGACCCCTGAGTGCTCGTGGTCACCTTCTTCCCCTTCGGGTTCGAATTCCTCCCGGCCACGGACGCCCGGGATCTCGTCGTCATCCTCCTCACGGGACCGGGGGCGGGATTCGGTCCGGGATTCGGTCTGGCTGGCCTGACCCCGTGACCGCCCGGGACGGTCGAAGGTGAGGGTGTCGGCGTCCACGGTCTTGGAAGTCACGGTCGCCTTTCCGGAGGCCGCGATGGTGGCCTGGGCGCAAGTTTCGATCTCCTCCGGGAGTTCGTTTTCCATGGACTCCTCGATGATCTTTTCGAGGTCGTACCGGTCATCCATCACCTGACGCAAGCGTTCCATGTCCTTCAGAGCCCGACACGCGTTGCGGCGGATCGCTGCCGTGTACTTGGTGTTGTTGTTCTCCGTCACCCTGGTGATGTCGAGGTCATACCCGTAGATGGCGTCGAAGGCGTCGCAGTAGGCCAGAGCGGTTTCATTGGCCTCCTTGTTGTCAGGATCCTTGCTCAGGATCTTCATGATTTCGGCCATCTCGACGTCGTCCTCGATCTTGTCCGCTGCCTCGTCGGCCTGGGACATGTACTGGGACAGAATGACATCGAAGGCGGTCTTCGGGATGTAGAAGAGTTTGAGCTTGTCGGCGTCTTCCCGGTCCAGAATCTGGGTGAGATAGGTGGTGCGGTAGTTCAGGTCCGAAACCTGGGCCTTGACCAGCTTGAGTTCCTTCTCGTAGGAACCAGCCTCCATCCGCCCCATCCCCTGGAGCAGTCCTTTGAGTTCCTGTTCCCGGTCCTTGAGCGGAGTCCAGAGGTCGCAGCATCCACAGAACCCGTTGATCTCCTGGCCGCGAATCGACTGCTTGTGCTTGCAGAAGAAGGATTTTTTGAAGCCACGGTCGGACTTGGGGTTGACGACCCAGTGCTGATAGACTTCGACGTACCAGCGGCGGACCGGGCTCCCGTCTTCCTCTCCGCCAAACCATCCAGGAAGGATGCGGATCTTGTGGGGCTTGCCATCCGAGGGCACTTTGTAGAGCGGATAGCGGGAGTCGTCGGCGGAGCGGGCACCGGACTTGATGTGGGCCAGGCTCCGGCGGAACCTTGGCATGATGGGCGATGATGATGACATGACGTTATTGGTATTGGGTGTATTTCTGTAAGGCCTCGAAGGGCGGGTAGAAAGAGACACCTTCACGGATGGCGAGGCAATCCCGGATGGGCCTACTGCAGCGCCTCCTGGAACCAATACGGGAAGTGCTTCCGGGAGTTGTTGTACAGCGCCGAAAAGGAAGCGTCCAGGATCACCGTCGTCGAGTAGTCCTCGGCATGCCGGGTCGTGCGTCCCGAAGCCTGGGCCAGGGAGAGAGCAGTACGCCAGTCGTACCATCCGTCGATGCTGTTCTTGCGGGCTTTGATCCACGGGTCGTTGAGAGCCGGGAAGGGGACCTTGGTGATAATGTTGAACCGGCCCTGGTCGTCTTTCAAGTCCAGCCCTTCCGAAATACTGGGAGACATCAGCGCCACCGGACCCTTGGCGTCCCGGAACTGGCGCAACAGATCGTCCCGGTTCTTTTTCGGCTCATGGAGGAGGACGCGCCGCTGGGCAGCGCCGTCCATGCACCGGTAGATGTCCCGGGCCAACTTGAAACTGGATACGTGGATGATCCCCTTGTCGTCCGGGAACTGTGATAGGGTGCGGGACACGGCACGGCCCATCACCGGTACACTCTCGGCCAGGTTCTGGTAGCTCATTTTGGCCACGGGCCGGTAGTAGATAGGGCGGTTCTCAACCGGGAACGGACTCGATACCGCGAAGGAATCGACGTCAACACCGTAGATCTGGCGTGACACCTCCGGGCTGATAGGAGTAGCCGACATCCCAAGAATCAGGAACTGGCCGTCCAGGTGCTTGCGGAAAAACGACTTCGGTAGGATGGGCCGGACGTAGAAGCGGCGGCTCCGGTCCTGGAAATCCTCGGAAACGTCGCAAACCCAGGCGTTCGGGTCCCGGGCCAACTCTGCCAGGACCATGACGATCTGATCCCGGAGCGATTCCCACGACAACCGCTCCGGAGTCTCATCCTTCTGTGCCGCGATGCTCCTTTCGAGTCCGTCCCAGAGGTTGTTGAGGACGACGTCGGCAAAAAGCATCGGATCCTCCGGGGTGAACAACGGGAAAGCCTTGGTAGTGTGTTTGGTGTATTCCACGTCGCCAAAAGCCACCTCCGAAACCTTGGTGATAGCCTCGTCCAGCTGGTGGGATTCGTCACACACCAGCCATGGGTTGATGAAAAGCGGTTCCCCATCCTCACGGGGGCGACCATGGAGGAGCAGAGTGAGGAACATGGCGTAGCTGGTCAGGCTGCCCGCGTTCTGCCGGAAGTTGTGCTTGGCCACCGAATATGGGCACACCCCCATGTCCTTGCGGTCACATTTGCTGCGTCGGCAGCTGGGGTTGTTGGCAGTGCCGTGGTGGCAGGAATAATGAACGGTGCCACGAAGGTGGTGGATGTCGGGCCAGTCACGAAGGTACTGTTCCTGGAGCGAGTTTTGAGGCACCAAGATAGAACCACCACGCGCTTGGGCGAAAGTGACCCCTACCGGGCTCTTGCCGACCCCGACTGGGGCTTCGATACTGAGAAAGTCCTTATCGACTCCTTTGCGGTCGATCCAGTCCATCACCTGGATCTGCTCGTTACGTGGCGGGTGCGGGAAGTCCCAGTGGGATAAAAGGGTATCGGTTTCGGCGGCAGTGGGGGAAGACATCCACGATACTAACCCTACTTCAGGTTCCTGTCAAGCGTCCGGCCTACCTACGTCTGGCGTAAGGAAAAGCGGGATGTACGGACAATAAACGTACCCTCGGTTGATCCGGGTGTCCGGATGTTTTTCCAGATACGTGGCGAGGAGACCGGGACGCGGGGTTGACGCAGCGGCTGGAATTGGGAGGAACGGGGCCAGCAAGCTGGCAAGGAAAGAGCGCCTTTTCATTTGCGACGTTGGTGACGGTGTTTGCCCGTGGGCGGTTGACGGAAACCTTTCCGGACCGGCACCGGCTGTTCCTCCTCCAACAGCTGGTCCGTGCAGCATGACAACGGGGTTAGAGAAGACTGGCACGGATACGACGGATAAGCGACGGTGGTGTGGGTTAGGTCCTCGTCCGGATAAACCGTGCCGCTTTTATAGGCGACCCTGGTCCGGGTGAACGGCTCCAGGAGTTGATCGGCTTCGGGTGGATGGGTTCCCATGCTATGCGTCCTGGTATGATTCAAGGCGGGTGATACGCCTTTGCAACCGCGCCATGTTGGCGAAGTTCTCCTGCACGACTATGTTGAGGCCGACGTCGCCCTCCCTGATGAAGTTGCTGCGGAACGCCTGGCGGAGCCATAGCTGTTCGTGCTCCAGGTCCCGGAGCTGGCACCGGGCGCGGTGCAGGGCGGAGGCGCGGCAGGATCGCCGCCAGGCGCGATATCGGTCGAGAAGGTTCACCTGAGTTTGAGGGAGTTTGAGAGAATACGCAACACCGGGGCCATCTCCGTGATCAGGCCAATAATGTACTGGCACGCCCGCCAACTAGCAAGGGCAGCAATGACAGCAGGGCAGAAACAAGCCAGAAAGGCTGCCGTCATCGGCCAGCCGAGAAGCAGAAGGGCCACGGAGGATAACAACCCAAAAATACCGATCCACCGTTCAATCGGAGCTACGACAACGGGGGTAAGCAATGGCCGGTCTGGGGTCGTTTGGGGATTGTTCATGCGCATGAAAAGTGGTAACGTACCCCATGTCAGAAAGCAGTGATACCGATCTCGGAGACGAAGAGGAACCCTACGACATCTCCGACTACCTGCCCGCTCCGGAGTTGCTGCCGATTCTGACGGCTGGGAACGGGAGCAAGATCCCGGTACGCGACCTCCTCAGAATTGACCCGAACAACCTCGTCCACGAGTTCCAGATCCACCCCAACTGGCAGGCATCCATCGCATGGCACACTTCGCTGCAGGAAGTGGCGGTGTCGCGGCTCGAACGTGATATCGACCGGATGGAGGCGCATCTTTACATCCGGGAGCGGACCCGACTTACCGCCAGCGGGGGAAGGGCTCCGGGGGTGGAGCTGGTGAAGGCGTACGTTACCGTGGACCCGGCGCTAGTGGAGTTGCAGGACCGACTCTTCCGGGAACGGGAGAAGCTAGGGGCTTGGAAGGCTGCAGCAAACGCCGTATATGCCCGGAGGGAGTGCCTCATCAACATGGGAGCCGAAACCCGTCTCGACCGGAAGACCGGCGGCTAGTTCAGCAGTTCTTCGATGTTGTCGAAGAACTGTGCGGTTTTGGAATGAAGGTTGCTAGGGAGGTCCGCTAGTGAGAACTTGCTGATCCGGCTGATTTCATCCGTGGTGGAGGCACCGGAGATATCCGACACCCGCATGGCGAAATAGTGGGTGTTGCCGATGCTGGAAACGTGCCTCAGGTATCCGGGGTCGACCCGGAGGCGAATCTCCTCCCCCAGTTCCCGGGCCGCTGCCTGGGCCGGGTTCTCCCCCGGATCCACGTGACCGCCGAAGAAGTTCCAGGACCCGGAATTGTTGGTGCCGGGGGCGCGTTTGCCAAGGATGAGCTTCTTGGAGGTGTACAGGATCACCCAGGCGGTTCCGTCCGATACCCTCCCCTTCTTCTCCCCGAGGGAGTTCTCGATGATAGTGACGAGGCGCGATTCCATACCGGTCATCCACGCTCACGGCCCGTCCACCAACCTTTGCTGCCCCGCATGCGGAACCGTAAAAGCTGTCCCGTAAAAGCGAACTCAACTCCTGGAAACTGAGCTTCCATGGTGGAGGAGTCGAACGCCTGAACGCCGTCGAGGTACCCGTGGGTCTCAAAACGCGTGCTCCCATAGGCATCGGGGTTCTGCCTTTGGAGTAGGGCGTATACGGCGTCAATCTCGGATGCGCCATATGTTTCCAAAAGTTTTGTGGCTAGACTTGTCATGGTATCGGTTGGTGGTGTCTTGAACGATAGATACGGGTGGTAGATTGGTAGATTGGTCGATCAATAAACTAGCTTACCTGCAGCATTTCCCCCGTAGTCTGGAGCGACACCAATTCCCGCAGGCTGCGGTTGGCTTCAGCCAGGAGTTGCAGGGCGGCCCGGAGGTCCGGAGACGCCCCTGCTGGAGGTGGAGGCTCGGAGATGATAGAAACCGGGGAAAGGTCTGGTACCGGGGATGCGGATGCCTGGACGCGGTCCGGGATAATCGGTGGTCGCATCCCTTGGATGTTGGAGACGGAGGACAAAGCCCGTTCCATCCCACGGGACACCTCATCCTGACCCTGCTGTAACAACTGGGATGCAGGGGCCATGAGGTTTCCAAGATCCGGGGCCAGGCGGCCCGCGATCGAAGACGGTGCTGCCGTAGGTCCCGCCACGGAGGGCAGGCTTCCTACGTCTCTGGAGCGTCCTGCCATCGAAGCCGGGGACAACCCGACCGGAGGCATCCCATATCCCGACGCTTCCAGGTCCTGGTTGCGCTCCTTGATTCTCTTTTCGTTCTCCTTGGCCTTCTCCGAGTCCTTCAACCACTTCTCACCACGGTTCTTTTCCTGGGCCTCCGCCCGATAGGTGTCCAGACCGCGACCGGTCTCCAGACGCGCCCGCCGGTCCTCGAATTCCAGGGAATCGCGGTTCAGTTGCTTCTTCAAGGCGTCCGTCTCCGCTATCACCTTAGGGTCGGTTGATCCCTTGTTCATGATCAGTGTCTTGGCCACCTTCTCTAGCTCTGCCAGGATCACGTCGCTGCTCTTGCCCCCCTTCTGGCCACGATGTACCTGGCCCTGGGTCCACTCGGCGCTGATAAGGCCGTTAAGGTGCTGCTCCTGGAGACGCTTGGCCTCGTCCCATACTCCATAGACGGCCTTACCCTCTTCCGTCTTCCGGAGTTCGGCGCGTTGGGCTCCCAGAGCTTGGGATTTGAAGTACGTCTTGTCGTTGGAATCCTGGAGCGTCTTGTCCGCCTCCTTCTTCCTGTCCCACCAGTTACTGGTTAGGTCATCTATCATCATCCCCATCTTGACCAGGGATTCCGTGGGGTTGAGCAAAGCCGTCCCGAAGTTGGAGATGAACCCCGTGACACCTTCGGCTTCCGAGGCCATCTCGATCTCTGACAACATTTGGGACCGGCCCGCCTCCGTCGATACCTTTGACAAGGTGCCAAGGGCCTCGACAGCTACTCCCGCCACTCCCGCGAACTTGAGGAACGGTCCCGCTGCTGCCGCCATCCCACGGCCCATGTTCCCAAGGTTCCCAATCAGCATCGGGAATCCTCCCATTCCTCCACTCATCCGCCCAACAATCCCCGCCAGCGCCTGCCCCATGGACAACAGTCCCGCCGCTGCTCCGTAGGCGGCTTTTCCGAGGTCAAGGACATAGTTGGCGGTCTCCTCCCACCTGGCAACCGCCCAGTACGCGTCCGATGCCTTGTCCATGACAGCCGACCCCAGACCCTTCATCTCCTTTTCCAACCAGGCGACGTGCTGGTCCCGCTTCTCTTCCCCGCTCAGTCCCGTGTCCACCATGGCGGGCAGGCTATTCCTGACAGAATCGGTAGCCGCCTGCAGCGAGGCCGCAGCATCGCCCACCATGTTGAGACGGTCCGTAGCTGCCTTCGCCTGGGCTGCGTCCTCGACACTTTCAATGCCCGTACGGTCCGACAGTGCCCCAAAGATGATCTCAGCTTGGTTCACCTGGAACGCATCTTCTATTGTCCCATTACCCGACCTCAGTCTCTTCTGCGTTTCGATAGCACCAGGGGCAAGGCCCTCGGCACCCGCTGCTTTGATACTGGTTATATATTGGGCTCCAGTGACCATCTTCCCCGTCCTCTTGTCCAGCATCATCCCGTCCTTGTTGGCCATGGCCCTCAAGATCTCCCCCTGGTCCGCTCCAGTGATGCTGGAGAGGACAGCGGCATTAACCAACGCGTCCACTCCCTTTTTGCTGGTGAGCCTGTCCGTGTACTTCCCGAAGTTTACGGAAGCCTTTTCCTGGAGGCCCGCCACCAGAACCAGCTTCTTGAGGTACGCTGCACGCTCCTCGACATCCAGAGCCTGAATTTCCTCCATCCGTTCCTGGATCAGTGCGAAAACCTTGGTGCCGCTGACGCCGAAAGCCGAGGCGGCACCAACGGCCTCCTCCATAATGCTAGTAATGTGGGCGGAGGATAGTCCAAGGTCCCTGACCATCATGGACCCGGCTTCCCCGATCTGCTCGATTCCCATCCCGGCGAACTTACCGAGAATGGAAGTCTTCTCCCCCAAGTCCTCCAACTGGGCGGCAGTGATGTTTACCCTGGAGCCTGCCTGCCTGACCGCGTTTCCTAACGCCGCCGCCATGTTCGTGGATTCCTCGATGCTGGAGCCGGACGCCTGGGCAATCCGGTTCGCTGACACCTCAAGGTTCAAATACGCAGTCTGCAGACCCTTGGTCCCTGTGGTCAGCAGAGTCGTCCCGCGCAGGGCGAGTCTGGCGGTGGTCTGGTACTTCCGGTTCTGTTCCGTCAGTTTCCCAAGGACATCGATCGAGCCTGATACCGCCCTTTTGAATACATCGACCGAGTTTGCAAGGGTGGAAATGTCGCCACCAGCGACCTTTGCGCCATCTCCCACCTCTTCCAAGGCGTCCGCAAGGGACTGGGTGCTGCGGGCCGTGATGCGGTTCTGCTGGTCCAGCAACCGTGCTCTTTTCCGGAGGTCTTCAAAAATGTCTTGCCATGAGCCCATGGCTATAAGTACTTCTACCTATCTTGATGAAAGAAGCAGAAACGCGGGTAAAGGAAGCGATGGAAGAGACGCTGACGGAAATCACCCGCGAGTGGATGGAGCGGTGGGTGGAGCAAAACGAGCCCGCTATCCTGTGTCTTCCCATGTCGGAGGGCAACCTGGTCCTCCGCGCCCCATACCTGGTGTCCTACACCAACCTGGAACTGAGCGGCCCCGCAGGTCTGATCCTGGCTTTGAGGAGGCTGGAATACGGCACCGAAACCGTCCCTACCACACGCGTCCTGACCAAACTCCAGAAGTATCTCGAACCCTATATCCTGAAACCCGATGCCCTTAACAAGCTCTAACCCCGTCGCCAAAATCCTGGCCGCTTACGAGCGCGAGGTCCTCCATTCCCGCGACATGGATGAAATCCTGAACTACCACCTATCCCTGTCCGGGACCGGGGAGCCCTTCGTGGTCTCCGGACTCTACGACCTACGGAGCGCCTTTTCCGTGATCGACGACCACTATCGTGGCCACGTCCGTCTGGAGTGGCTCCCTCTGGACATCACCGACCACCACACGCTCTGGCGTGAATACAACGGGCAGCGGCAGTTCGGACCGTCTGTGATCCTACCAACCTTTGTCCAGCAGGACAAGCGGTCATGGAAAAGGGCGGCGACGGGGGAAGAGGCGACCCAAAACGCCACCATGGTGTTGTCGGTGGCCGACCTATGGCGGGCTGCCTATCTCCCGAAGGTGGGTGACCAGGTCCGGTACCGCAACACCCGGTATGAAGTGCTCACGGCCTCCGTCATCCCGGAGCACTATTGGCAGAACACAGGCTTTCCGTTGTACTGGACATGTGAAATGGGGATCGCGCCACAGGACAGCCGGTTTACCGAGTGCGGGTCCGACCCAACCGTCGAACCCGGTGCACCGTCGAGCCAGGAGCCGATGGGGGTTCTTGGAGGTTCGACGGGTGAAGTAACAGCCAGCGGGGAGCCGCTTTAGTACGGCTTGATGGCCGCTACCATGCTCGTCAGGACACCCATAGGAAACATGGCGTGGATGTAGAAGACGAACGACGCCTGATCGCGAAACCAGGCGCTGAGCCGCCCACCCTCGATATACCCAGGGCTGGTGGTGTCGGGAAACAAGGCGGACTTCACACCATAGAAGACGGAGACCAGGCCCAGAATAGCAAAGGGGAGCCACGCTGTAGGGAGAACGCGGACTGGATGGATAAAGGCAGCGATTTCGGAGGCGTAGTGGAACCCAGCCCAATAACCGAGTCCGAAGAGTCCGAAGAGGAGGATGGTCCGGCCCCGGACTGTCAACAGGATTCTGTGGAGGGTGAACCCGAAGGTTTCCTGGGCGTTCTCGACCCCAATCCTGCCCGTCTCATCGTACCACTTCCAAAATTCCTGTGTATCATCTTGGAGGTTGGAATTCCCTCGGTTCCTTCTCGCAGCCATTTTTGCTAATCCCGGGTCCCGGGGGTCAGAGGGTTGGCGCATGCCAAGCTCTTCATACAGCTGCTGTTCTTTATACCACCCCTCCGGATCGTCCGGATAATCTAGTTCCTGTTGATCTTTCATGGCTGTAGGTAGAATTCTTGGGTTGCAGGAGCGGGTACGGATAAAGACTTGCGCCAGGCCCGCTCCAGGACCATGGGGTCGGAAGCGGCGATGAGTTGGGCCGCGTATTTGACCATCTTCGCTTGGACGTGCACCATGCGGGCAGGACTCAAACGCCGGTACCGCTGGTAGGCTTCAGCACAGGAGGAGAGAAACTCGGCATCGAAGGCGGTGAACCCGATCCCGTTGTGGTCCTTGGTGTCGTGGGACTGGCGCTCGTCCTGGGTCTGGTTCTCATAGATCCGGATCAGACCCCGGGTCGCCCAGCGCTCGTCGTTACGGATGCGGTCGCGGACGAATTCCAGGAGAGCCTTCTTGGTCGGGGGGCGGTCTAGTGAAAGAGTGGACATGCACCATAATAACACACCCTTTGGACTTTGTCAAGTCCCCCTCGGCGGGCGAACCAAAATCACGGGGTTCTCTGCAGACGGGAGGAACCCATGACGGCCATACCACGCTGTAAGCTGGTCGTTGTTCATGGCGGTAGCGTCGAGGGAGTGAACGGAGGTGTACATGGTTACGCCGAACTTGTCTGCCAGATCCGTGAGCGTGCGGACAACGTTGTTCCCGACCCCCTGCCCCCTCCTAGTAGGGCTGACTTGTACTAGCCGCATGCTGACAGCGTCATCAAGCTTCCAGACCGGATAACATTCCGCGTATCCACTGCCGTCAAAGTTGGTACAGGTCACGTCATCACCAGACCAAGTCTCCCCTCCATGTTCCTGCTCCAAGGCCAGAATGAACCTCCGTGACGGAGTCATGGGCCGTCGAGTTCGTTTTGGTTTTGCTGCTGCCTCGACCTCCGCAATAATAGTGGGAACATTCACTACGATAACTAGGTCCACCCGACCCGAATATCAAGCCCGTGGTGGCGGGCTGCCATCGCCAGCGCGGCGTTGTTGTCGTACTTCCCAGCGGTTCCCAGGCGTCCACCGATGGCGATGTCCAGCAGGGTGTCGGATATCTTCTTCTGTCGTTGCTCCTCACGTTCCCGTTCCCGGGCTTGGTTGAGGCGGTCCGACTGTGTTCCTCGTTGTCGTGCTTGTCCCATGCTTGGTAGAAATCGCTATCGTTGGATATAGAAACGGCGCAATCCCGAAGAACTGCGCCGTTTCTTGATCTTCCTCCTCAGGCGGCTAGGCCACCCTCAAACCAATCACGGAGTGAGGATGGTGGCGGAGGGGAAGGCACCGGGGGCGGTGGAGGTGGAGGTACCGGCGATGACGGCTTCCTCGTCGGTGAGGGTGGCACCAGCAACGCTGAAACCATCCTTGCCACCGAAAGTGCGGAACTCCAGCTGGCCACCACCGAAGCGGCCAGTGTAGTGGACGTCGACCTTGGCCTGACCACCCTTACCGGCGGTGGTCTTGGCCAGGATGCGGAACATCGACTGGGCGGGGAGGAGGGTGACGTTCTTCTCGGCGGCGACGGTCGTGGAAGTGCCGAGTTCGGTCCAGGTCTTACCCTGGTCGGCGGATTCCTCGAAGGTGAAGATGCCAGGATCGACGGCCTTCGGTTTCCCATCAAAGCCGGTGGCGGCGAGCATGGAGAAGCGGAGGCTGATAGGGCCGAGCTTGCCGCCGATGCTCCCGAGGGAGGCAACTTGGACGGCGGTGGCACCGGCTGGAATGGAGACGGAATGTTGGGCGACGGAACTCATGTTAGTGGGTGTGGTGGAGGTGGGGAGAAAAGCGAAGCAGATTCCCCGCGATTCTACCAATAAAAACCTGCCTCACCCGTTCCCATACAAGTCCGACGGGGCCAGTCGCGACCCGTCTGTATTTCCTTATTCTTCCTCCGAGGTATTCTGGATCTTCAGCAGCAGGATTACTTTGCCGTTCACAAAGTTCTGCTGTGGAGCGATCTCGAAAGTGAACTCAGGCTCCTCGACTGCGGCAAGGTCGCGGAAAAGCTGGACGATCTGCTCCTTGAGTTCGTCGACCTGGTCCTCCACCTCCGGGCTGAAAAGCATGCACAAGCTCCGTTCCTCCTCATTCCATGCTATTTCCCGGACTTGGTCCAGCAGGTACACCGAGGAACTAACAGCCCGTACGATGTAGTCGGCAAACGGGTTGCGGATGGAAGGGAGGTTCGGTTTGGCCATGCGGATAACTACCCGCTCAGCCGCCCTGTTGAGGGAGAAGCTGCTCCAGGTGGATGATAGTTCCCGTGAGGATGTTCAGCTGCTGCACGGGGACGTCGTTGTAGGCCCCCTTGCGGAGAGCGTAGGCCAGGCTGTTGACAACGGTCCCGATCACGCTTGGATCGACTTCGATTTTACCGGAACCTCTCGGGGGTGGAGGAAGGACAGCGGGGGCGGCGTCGGCGGGGGCGGTGTTTGGTTCCATGTTGGATATTGGGTTTACGATGGTTATTCGGGGACAATTTCGGCCTTTTTCACGACCAGGTTAGGGTCGCGGAGGTCCTGGATGGCCTGGATAAGTTCCAGAAATCCGGGAGCGAGGTTAGCCAGACATGCACCAACCCGTGCTGCCTTGCGGTCGTCAAACCCGCTCAAAGCGATCTGGACGCGATCCATCTGCAGTTCCAGCTCGTACGGTGTCAGGTCCTTGACCTCCTCCTTTGCCTGAATAAGGTGCTTGAACGCTGCTCCTGCCTTGATGACGGGCTTCAGAAGAGTGGCACCGTCTCCAAGCGACCACCCATCATTCCCGGACTCATCCACGGCGAGTCCGAGAGCCAGGAGGCTATCAAGGATGGGATCGAGATGGCGGGTTCCGTGGACTCCTTCAAGTCCAACGTCGAGGGGGCGTTCCGGGGCGAGTTCAACGTCACCGAAGATGGCTTCAAGGATGCTTTTCATAGGTGTGGGCGTGGGTTTTCACAGGCGAACCATATCAGAAATCCGTTTCTGTAGTTATTAGCCATGAACCCGCCCGACCGAGCCTCATCTCTGGACCCCCAGAACCTTCTCGCCTTCCTCAAACGGAACCTGGAACCCGGCACCACCTTCCTTCGCGAAGACTCCGACGCCGGTATCTCGTTCGTGGTAGCGGGGCACTCTACCCTCGCAGAGGGGGCGGACCAGAAATGGTACCACCTGACCCCGGAAGGCGTGATGGGCTTGGCTTCGGCCCAGGCTCTGGTGCTAGAAAGCGTAGACCTGGAGCGGAACCAGGTCCTGATGTCAGTCCAGGAGACCTCCTTTATCAGCTACGGATTCGCGGCCCCCGTGCGGCGGATGAAACGCAAACGCCGGTTCCCGATCCGGGAGAGCGCCGACGGCATCAAGGACGCGATCCGTGGAAACCGGAGCCTGCTCAAGCACTTCATCAGCCTGTCCGATGCCTACAAGGCGGATCCGCAGCTTTCCTCCAAGCAGGCCAAGACCGCCATGCAGGCGATCCTCAAGAGCCTCTACGACGCCGGTTCCTCGGACGTCGCCGCCAGCTATGGCCAGGTGGACTTCGAGCCCAACCAGATGGCCTGGATCAGCTTTTTCGACCAGATCGGTGAACAGACCCTGGGCGAGTTCCTCGGCATCAGTGACACATCCGAGATCCCCGGGGCCAACCTGGACCAGCGGGCCGACGACATCCGGAAGCAGGCGGGGGCTGATGAGGTCCCGGAAACGGATCCGGCGGCGTTGCTGGCCTCAACTCCGCCCCGGGCGTCGAACCTACAGGAGAGGCGGAAGCGGTTCGATGCAGCCTTGAAGCCCATGGCCCGTTATTACACCCAACACCGCCGGTAACTCAACCCAACCAAACCTATGGCCTCCACCCTCAAAGCCGGTCGCATCGGCGACCTCCAAACTGTCACGAACGCAAAGCGCAAGACTGGTACGATCGGCCAGGAGAACGCCGTCTACCATCATATCCGGGTACAGCTGGAGGACGGCACTGAAACCGTCCTCCTCCTGACTTCACACCAGGTCAAAACCGCACAACTCCGGGCGGTCCGGAATCCGGAAGACGTCCTGGCTGTGAGCAAGTTCAGGAACTTCCTGGACTAGTTGGCACGGGCGATGGGGAGAACCATCTTGAACCCGGAGAAGTGCGTCATTTCCAGGGTCGTGCCGACGATAACGCAGGAGTAGCCGGAGACGTCCCGGAACTGGATCGTGAACCATGCGGTGAACATGTCGGCGGTACACCCGCCGTTCGGCAGGTGGATCAAGTACCCATCCAGGCGCTTAACGATGTCGGAGGGGTGAAAGGGAGCAGGGGCCGGACGGGAGGTGTCCCCGAATAGGGCTTCAACCCGCAGGGCCTTGTTTGAGGAAGTAGGTCCCTCGGTGGTGGCCTGCTTGCGGGCATCGGCGGCGTTCTTGGTGGCGATCAACGCTGGTTTTAGGATCGTCATGATTTCATCCCGGGTGAACACCTGGGGTTCCTTGGCAGGCGCGGGAGCAGCGGCGGGAGCACCCACCCTTTGCCCGCAGCTTTGGTCGAAGCGGAATTTGACCCACTTGTTGGTCTCCCGGGTCGCATTCACCTTATGGGTCTCGTAGATGCTGTCGGTGCGTTTGCAGACGATACCCTCGACGTAGGGGGCGTAGTCGGGGTTGGCGCGGAGGTCGAGGCAGCGGTTCCAGACTTCGACGGGGCTGCCGTCGGGCATGAGGCAAACGCCGGAGAGGTCGCTGTAGTCCCAGACGGTCAGGGCGGCTTCCAGGACCTGGCGGCGGGCAGTGTAAGTGCCGGGGAGGACGGCGTCGATGACGAAAAGCATCAGCGGCTGGCCTTGGTATCGGCCCAGGGACTCAGCATCGACCCAGGTGATGGACTCGGGGAGGGCCTGGGCCAGCAAGTCCAAGTGTGCCTTGTACTTCTCTGCACCACCCAGGGGTTCGCCGTGGCGGTTCCAGACTTCACCGGTCCGGATGTTGGCGATGAAACGAATCCCGTTGATCTTGGGCTGGGCAACGAAGCGGGTGTCGTTGACGATGGTGGAGGAGCAGAAGTCGGCTCCGTTTCGTGGGCGCATTGGAAAGGTCAGCATGGGGAATTATAACACAGACTTGGGCGTTTGTCAAGTCCCCTCCCTTCCGCCATCACCGGTTCTGCGGATTGAGCCCGGAATCGGCCAGAACCGAGAGCATGTCGGCTTGGTGAAGGATCAGGGCCGCAGCATCGACCGGTGTCACCGGAGACCCCCATTCCAGCCTCCCGTGATGGGAAGCGATAAGGTGGGCAACCTGTTCGTGCTGGGTCCGGGAGAGTGGGGCGCGGGTCGGAAATCCCCACCGCATCAGCCCGGTTACGATATGGGTGAGACCATGCTTGGCGGTGGTAGTGCGGTGCCAATGCTGGATCATGTCGCCCCGCTTCGCTATCACCTCCGGCTCCCGGTACTCGTCGATCTTGCCGATATCGTGCCATAAGGCTCCTGTGGCTAGGACCACGGGGTCGATCTTCCCGGCATAGACGGGGGACTCGGACATCGACTTCGCCAGCTGCATCACCTCCAGCGTGTGCTGGGCCAGGCCTCCTTCATAACAGTGGTGCTTTCCGTTGGCGCTGGCAGGCCAGAGCCAAAACCGGCATGGACGGGTGGGGTCTTCGGAATCGCCCTCGTCGCCCTTGACAACCGGCGACAGGAGCGGTTCGAATCCCGGGCCTACCCAATCGAAGTATAGCTTGGTGACATCGTGGAGAATTTCGTAGGTTTTGCTGTAGGTTTTGTTCATGTGGGGTCGTTGAAAATCGGGGTGGTAGACGCTAGGTCCCCGTTCTGATCCAGAAACCCTTTGGCCTTGCCGTAATCCTCCCAGCGCTTGGCATGTTTACAGATAAGGTCCGAGGCCGGGGTCAAGGCATCCACCTCTTCCGGAGACGCCGCATCCACGTCCTCCAGGAAGTCCACAATGATGTGTTTCCAGGCCTGGAGCGGCGTCTCTTCCATGGGGATCGGCGGGCGGTCGTTCATGGCTGTGCGGGGTCGGCGTTGAGCCGGTGTTTCAGAGCCTGGACCTCCTTCTCCTTTTCCTTCAATGAGTATTCCAGAAGGACACGGGTCAGCGTCTCCTTCCGCAACCTGTTATCGACTTCCATGACCCAGGATGTCATGGCCAGGGTGAGGACGAGCAAGATCACGGAGACGATAAACACGGGGTCTACCAAGACGGTTAGACGCCCGATGATGCTGTTGATGCTGTTGATTTCAGGTTTCATCTTTGCATGTTCTCCTTGGCTATGAGGGCGACGGACTGGAACGACGTCGGCACCATGGCTACCCGCTCCATCCCCCTGGCCGTCGATCCCCACTGGAGTCCTATCCCGTCTTCATGGGCACTATCGCTTTCCTGCAGCGTAACGGAAAGCTCGACCCCCTTCCACTTGACGGTGATGCGGCGACCCTCGATATAGCGCGTCATATGAGTGGGCGCACCACTCTCAAGGCATTCGAATTCAGATATGGAAATAGGCTGCGGGGTCTGGGTATCGGACCATTCCTTCAAAGCCTGGACGGCGGTGTCCCGCTGGCGTTGCAAGTCCTCCATGCGGGTCTGTGCCCACTTCGGGAGCTTGTGCACGGGTTCAGCGCTCATCAGTAGTCGCCGTTGTTGAGGATGCGGACGAACCCGAAACGGGGTGATCCTATCCAGGTTGGGTCCGGGAACGGGACCGTGCTCTCGGGAGTGATGACCTGGTCCAGACCCTCCTTTTTGAGGGCCTCGCGAAGATCTGCTGCCGCCTGGACAGCGTCGGCGGCGTGGACCACGGCAGCGGTACCGACGGGGTGGACACCAGTGAAGGTGTTGTTGGTGAAGACTTTCATTTCGGGTATTTCATGGGTGTGGTTGGTAGGAGAGGTTGGGAGGGGAAAGAGGAGCGGGGACCGGGTGGAGTGAGGTTTGCCTCCACCCGGCAGCCGGATTGGTCCGGCTTGTCCCCGCAGAGGGTTACTTGGTCGCCTTGGCGGACTTGCGGGCGGCGACGGAAATCACGGTCTTGATGACGCCATTTTCCTGGAGAGTGCGGTTCTGCTCCGGGGTGAGGAGGGTGTGGCGCTGGGCGTGGAAGACGTCCTTGATAGGCTTGATCTTCTGTGTCAGCTTGATCACGTCCTGGTCCAGACCGAGTTGGAGGGCGAGGGCGCGGACACCTTCGACGAAGGCGGCACGCTGGGCTTCGATGATGGCGTCGAGCTTGACCTCGATGACCTCATCGTAGGATAGGAGGGCGTCGGCGGCGGACTCTCCGATGACCTCAATGATGTTGTCGAGGTTGTCTTCGCTCATGGCGGAGTACTGGTCCTTGACGCTGACGTTGACGGCGAGTTCGGGGGTGGTGCCGGTGAAGACGACGGTGGAGGAGGCACCGCGTTTGTCGAGCCAGGTCTCAAAGGCGGCTTCGGTGAGGTCGGCCTTGGCGGCGTCGAGGTTGGCCTTGGCGCTGTCCATGATAGCGGAGGCAGCGAAGTAGGCGTCAACTGAAGGGGCGAGAGCAGCGGAACCGATGAGGTGCTTGGAAGCAGCGGCAGCGGTGGTGGTTGCGACGGGGAGGAGGGTGGATGTTTTTTTAAGTGCCATGGGAAAATTATAACACAGGTTTTGGCGTTTGTCAAGTCCCCTCTGGTCCTCTATTATGGGAAGTTTGGGGAGTATCTCCGTTTATGGCGGTTATAGTTAGACCGGTCCTGGCCAGCTTTCGCAACGGGAGCGCCTCCGTAACCACGAGGCTGCAGATGGGTTTGTACCGCTCTCCGACGTCGATATCGATGATCTGCGTCCCGTCACTGAGGGCGCACACCTTGATGACCTTCGCAGTCTGACCCGGCTGGATATTGGTCCTCCGGTCCACGCGGTGGATCTCCGCCGTCGCACGCACCAGGTCTCCGACCTCGAAATGCGGAAGCTCCGGCCTGACCATGTTTTTGATAGCACGGTCCAGGGTCGCTATCTGGTCCTCGGTGATCGGAGCGTATTTTGGCCCTGGCGGGATGGCAAAGGGGACGACGTTGTCAGGTTGGTCTTTCATGCGGTTATTCCTCCTCAGTGGCGTCGAGCGCCCGCAGCATGAAGCCACTGACGACGCCGTTGGGGTTGTTGATGGCTCCGGCGAGTCCGGCAGTTACTGCAGGCTGGGGCCGACGCCGGTGCTTCGACAGCCCCATGAAAGTGTCAGGGTCAAACTCCATCCCCAGCTTCTCGCAGAGGTACTTGCGCCAGTTGATTTCCCACTCCCACAACGTTAGGCCGGATCCGGGGTGGAAGCGCATCTTCCTCAGCTTCTCGCCCTCCGGAGGCAGGATCACGCGGCGTCGTTCGTCGATGGCGGAGGTGCCGAGCCCGTAGCGCTGCCAGGTCACGAGCGACGCCTCCCAGATCGCGTCCGCTGCCGCCGTCTCTGCTGCTGCCGCCAGGTGCCGGTCCTTCTGCAACCGCACCCGCTCCATGCCCCAGGCTTCCATCACCGGGGTTCCGCGCCCCATGTAGTCAACCTCGTACTGCCAGTTCACCCATTGCTGGTCCAGAGGCAGGTGCGTGCCAAACCGGCCAAAGTAGGAGGAAAGCAGAATCCAGTACAAGCCCGGATGCGTCAGGTCCAGCGCTGGCGGTGTATTCGGCGTCCCCAGCGACCAGTAGTCGATCTCGGACTGGAGCATCTCTTCGAAAACCTTGGTCGGGAAAGCCTGGGGGTCGGCAGAAAGATAGGCGTACTTGCGGACCCGACGCTGATGCTTCTCCAGGTAGTCCAACGCGGACTCGCTGAAGAGGTAGGAGTCGGCAAAGAAGGGAGAACCGGGCTGCACTTGGTATGAACCCCCGCAGCGGAGTACGAACGCTACCATGGACTCGTTGAGGAAACGCTCCACCTCCTTCTCTCCCCTCTCAGCCTGGAGCAGGGCCAGCTTCATCGCGCTCTTCCGCACTTCCCAGGACCAGGAGTCCGGAATCTTGAGCCCAACCATCATCCGGTACGCGTCCTTCATGATAGCCGGAGCGTCCTTGGACCAGCGTGCCGCCAGGACGTCCATTTCGCGTTGCTGCTGCTCCAAAAGCTCCGGGTCTTGATCTTGGTCGTCTGTCATACCCACATCTTACGCCATCCCCCGCAACCGTCAATCCCTGGAAGAACCCAAAACATCCGCTTCCATTCCTGTCTTGGTTCGTTCGGTTTCAAATATCCTAACACTCGCGCCTGACCGCCCCTCCCAAACATAGAGCGGCCAAAAAAGAAGGAATTACCGCTCTAAAGTTTTTCGCCCTCCAAGTCAATTCCGGACCTTATCAGTGCCTCATCCGCCGGTTCGCCCGTGTCGGACCTTCAGGAACAGTAACGACGTCCTTTTAAGTACCCTAACGTCGGTACGGAACAGATTAGCGATTAAAGAATAATAAACCCCTTCGGGGTTTTAGTTACTTGAGTAATGATCGTGGTTGTTTGCCAACTAACCTTTGGACCCTAAAACCATAAACTTTTTACAAGAACAACGTGTGGAACCTGCAGGTCCTTCGGTAACCGGGGACCGATGTGCGCGAACGTTACACGTACGTGCGTCCTGGTGCGTACGCGGGGGAGGGGTCATTTAACAAACACATATTCCTTGACAGAACAACGGTACTGTGTTCTATGCCCGGACGAACTAATAGACCGAGGATTGACTGGTCCTCCTGACCTATGGTATGGGACCGGCCTATGGTAAACGACGTCACCGACCCACCTTTACCCTCCCAATCCGAGCTGCCTGAGGAACAGCCACCTGCCCGCAAGAAGACCCCCGCCCGTAAAAAGGCGCTGGTGATCCACCACGAGGCTGGAGAAGAGAACCCGACCTGCATCAAGTGCGGGTTGTGGAAGAACTGCAAGATGCCGTTTTTCCAAAGCATTCACCGGTCCGAAAACGAATGGGTCATGGGGCCACCGCCTAACCCTGCCGACTATACCCTGGTCGTCGGAGACGTCGTCGGCCCGGAGACGGACGAGATCGGGGATCTGAGCATGAGTGAGGACGTGACGTCCCTGGAACGCCTGGGGCGGAAGTTGGGAGTGCTGGACCAGATTTGGTACACGCCTCCAGTACGGTGTCGGCCTGCCAAAACTGGGAGCATGGAGGAAGGACGCCTCACCAAGACCAGTATTTCCCGGTGCTGGACCAAGCACGTCTACCCGATGGTAGAGAAGAACAAGCCCCGGGCTATCATCGCCATGGGCGCGGTCGGTGCCTTTGCCGTGATGAACCGGCTGGATGGGAAAGGACTGGAGAAGCAGTGGAACCACCACGCCGACCTCGGCCTCCTAACCTACGCCACCCGGAGCTTCAACGAATTCTTCCTGAACCCGGACAAGCGCAACGCCGAGGAACTGATGGAGGCCTTCAACTACGGTTTCACCCACCGTATCGAAGACATCAAGTCCGATATCGAGTTCGTCCTGGCCAAGGACGTGGAAACGGTGATGGACTGGTTCGAACCCGTCCTGGAATACTTCTCAGGGTTTGAACCCGGAGAGAAGCCGTTGGAGGTGATCCCGCTCTCCTGGGATACGGAAACGTCTTCGGTGACTGAACTCTGGACCGACAGCGGCAAGTTCCACGTCGGCCTCTGGTCCTTCCACCATCCAGCCAACGACATTCCGCTTCTCATCCCAACTCCTCACTATCAAGCCGATCCCATCAGCGAGGACGACCACAAGGAGATCCTTGGGTTCCTGAAGAAGGTTATGGAGTCGGAACGGATCCGGAAGGTAGGGCAGAACCTCCAGTACGATGAAAACGCGGTCTGGAAAGCGTACGGCTTCAATGTCAAGGGCTTCCTGGCCGACACCATGATCCTGGACTTCCTGATGGACCCGGACTCCATGGGTCACGGGTTGGACCTGCTCTGCCGCCGTTATCTTCCCGACGTCCCCAGGTACTGGGAAGCGCTGGACGAGTGGTTGGAGGCGCAACCGGGAGGGAAGAATGCCGAGATCAACGCCAACGGGTACAACCGCGTTCCGACCCAGATCCTGTATCCTTACGCCGCCTGGGATACCTTGGTCGTTTCCATGATCTTCAAGATCCTGAAGGATGGATTGATCCAGAAGCATGAGGACGGGGAAGGCGGCTGGTTTGTCATGGCCACGGAACCCCCGGACGTGGATACCATGAGCCAACCCCGATACGCCTTCGAAGCCCGCTCTATCCATCACCGGCTCTGCACTCACATGGAACGGGTCGGAACCCACATCGACACCGAACTCGTCCACCTCATCCGCAAACACTACACCCAGATCCGGGATGAGTACGCAGCCAAGCTCAAGGACGACCCCGACATCCAGCGGTTCCAAAATACGGTCCTGCCTGACACCATTTCCAAGTCTGCTGCCGCCTATAAGCAGTGGAAAAAGTTCGGGACGCCCCTCGAAATCAACTGGAAGTCGACGGACCAGGTCAAGACCTTCTTCATCGACTTCCTGGGGATGAAGGCGGACAAGAAGACCAAGAGTGGCGGCGTCTCCCTCGACGCCTCCGTCATCCACGAGTTCGCTCTCTATCAAGGGTGTACCTCGGCGGATCTGCTGTCGAAGTGGCGGAAGGCGGACAAGTTCGTGGACTCCTTCCTCAAGCGGTTGGACTCCGGGACCGAGGGCGTGGTTTCGGTCCTGCATCCGGATGGCAAAATCCACCCTCAATACAAATCTGCGGCCACGGCCACGGGACGATTGGCCTGCGGTGGCGGTTACAACATGCAGGCCATGCCACGGGACGGCGCTATCAAAAAGATCTTCTGCTCCCGGTACCAGGACGGATGGGTCGTAACCCGGGACTACTCCGGGATCGAGGTCCGGATCCTGGCCATCGCTTCCAAGGATCCGACGCTGTGCCAGGCATTCCGGGACGGAAAGGATCCGCACTTTGTTACCCAGCAGTTCTTCTTCAAGGAGAAGGCCGACGCCAAGAACAAGTCCCAGAGGTCCATCTGCAAACGCGCCTTGTTCGGTCGTCTCTACGGTCAGGGGGACAAGGGTCTCTATGAACTCCTGACCTCGGAAGGAGTGATCTCGATGGACACTGGGAAGCCGGTGTCCCTGGATGAGTGCAAGAACTTCAATCAGCTGATTGACCAGCTTTACCCCGGGATCGCGGACTGGGTGTACCTGGCGCACTGTCAGGCCCTGGAGAAGTTCTGGTGCAGCAGCATCTTCGGGTTTGTGAGGCAGCTGCCAGGCGGGCGGTTGTACGAGCAGCAGCTGAAGCGGGAGAAGGGTCTGACCAGCCAGCAACGGTTCGAACTCAGGGACAAGGACAAGAGCTACAGCCGCATCAATATGATGGTGGCCGAGGCCAAGCGCCACTCCCAAAACAGCCCGATCCAGTCCAGTGCTAGTGACCTGACTGTCTTCGCGGCCTGGGAATGCCAGAAGCGCCTGGAGAAAGTGGATCCAAGAGCCATGGTAATCGACGTCGTCCACGACGACATCTGGGTGGACTGCCCATCCTCGGACCTGGTGCCGGAAGTCGTTTCCATCATGGCGGACGTCATGAACAAACCCGCCATCTGGCTGCCCGAGATCTTCCCCGGCTACAAGTGCGACTGGATCGATATCCCTATCATCGGGGACTGCGACGTCGGCCTCAACCCCAAGGATGCCTTCGGATGCTTCACCGAGCCGTCCCGGGGACATCCGCTCCGGCCTTCCGGGACGATGGAGGGGTCGCTGCAACTGGTGACGGACGCCAGCTTCGTCGACATCTACGGATTCAAGGACGCGGTGCCCCACCCCAAGGATCCGGAGAAAAAGAGTGTGATCCCGTGGGCCGGGAACGCCGCCGCCGTAAGGGAGGCGCTCACGTACCGGAAGATGAACCTGGATTGAGTAAGTATTTGATACACCGACCGTCATGAGCGACAAGCTTCTCGAAGGCCCGGTGACGAAACCCGCCTGCCCGTCACATCCGCTAATCCATGGACTGCATAACCCTTATCAACGAAGATCGGCAGGAGCTTCTTTTCTTTTGCCCTGGCTGCAAATGCTCCCACGGCATTAGCTACGCTCCCGGACGGTGGAGATGGAACGGCAACCGTGACAAGCCGACCTTCACCCCGTCAATCCTGTCCAACGGTGGTATGGAATGCCCGGATGTTCCACGATGCCATTCCTATGTCACTGATGGGCGTATTCAATTCCTGAATGACTGCACCCACGAGCTGGCGGGACAAACCCTCGACCTAAAGCCATTTTAACCATGACCAACATCGAAGACCTCCCATCCCTCGACTCGACTACCTGAGTGTATCCGCTCATTGACGGAGGTTGTTGACTATGTTAAACTCCGCCATGGCACTTCTAAACTCAATCAAGGGATTCCTCACAGGAAAAGACGCTAAAAACCGTGTGAAAACGGTGCGGGCGATCCACGGCACCAGCACGCGTCGGCGTACCGCTCTCCAGCGTACGGTGGAACGTCAACGTATCGCTGCCACCGAGGACGATTATGACACCGACCCGCTGCGTGACATCCAGAACTTCACACCTGCGGAAAAAGCAAGCTTCTACGATGCCCGCGAAACCCTGAACTATCTGCCGATCACCGGCCCACGTGGGTCGTATCTGCAGCGGATCTCGGATGCACTGGAGGCCCAGGGGTTGCAGGGTTCACGCCAGTATGTTTACCAGACCTTCTACCCCAACGATCCGGCCCGTCTCTTCCGCACCCGTTCCCGGGCTTACAAGCAGATTTGGGTCATCCTCAAGCAGCTGGTTGACAACCACACTGCCATCGGGTCCCGGGACCCTGTCGCCCGGTACGTCGAGATCCTGAAAAACCTGGCCACGGGTAAGAGCATCTTCATCCGCAACCTCAACCCTAGCCACATCGAGTACTTCCGGTCCAAGATCGAGGAACTGGGTTGGAAGGTCCAAGTGTACGTGCAGAAGGACAAGAGCCCAGCGCCCCACAACTACCTCTTCATCCGCACCGACAACCCGTCCGACGAACCCGAAGCCGGTACCGGCGCTCTGGAACTGACAACCGTGAAACGAGATCTGGTGAAGGAAGCTGGCTACCGGATGGAATATCCCGTCCACGTCTATGGCGAGCGGTCCACCGTGGACCGGTATTTCCCGGGTTTCAAGGTGGAACGCCCTGAGGGGGCGTGGCGTCATTACGTTGTGCGGCCAAACGCCGCTTGAGAGGTGCAGGGTTCAAGGCCGGACTCGTTCCGACCCCACGCCAAGGATAAGCAGGTTCGATTCCTGCCCACCTCAACCTGTTATTGACAGAGGACCGGTGCTATGTTATAGTGGCGGATGCACCGGTCCTACTGTCTCGATTCCCCTCCACCGTATTTTGATGGAGGATTTCTAAACCGGATGGCACTCAAAAGCAACCTCTTCACCGTCGCCGGACTCGCCCAGGTCCGTGAATTCAGACTCCCCTCCGGTGGCCTTCCATACCGGGAGCGGTTCCCCGATTTTCCCAGCACCGTCATAATCCAGCCGTACTCGTTCCAGACCGAAGGGATTCTGGTGACGAACCTGCAGTTCCTCGACAAGCTCCGGATGGTGGCGGAAAAGGTGGTGACCAACTTCCCCGATGGCTTTGATTTCCGGGAGCTGCTCAGCAGTGACCTGGTGACGATCCTGACTCTCGCCCGCGCCCTCACCTACGGCGAAAAGTACAAGTTCTCTAGCACCTGCCCCGCGTGTGGGACGGTGGAGAAGCACGAACTCAAGATCCCGGATGACCTCCCTGTCCGCAACTGGAACCAGGAGACGATGGACCAGGTGCGGTCCGAGACCACCATCACGCTCCCGGTTTGCCGGGACAAGATCAGCCTCCACTTCATGACGGTGGAGGAGGAGAAAGCTCTCGGAGAAAGCCTGGCCGGAACGCGTAAGCAGATGTCAGACGCCGCTCTGGCCGCGTCAGGCCTTGGGAACCCGAAGCTGATCCGCACCGCCCGCAAGATCGCCACGGTCAACGAAACCCGCGCCGACACTCCGGAGGAGATGCTGGAATATCTGAAGAAGGTCCAGGGTGCGGACATGGTGGCGCTGCTGGAAGGAATCAAGGACGCCGAGCCCGGACTCAACTTCACCTGGGATATGGTCTGCCCCGTTGCCGCCTGTGCCACCGAGTATAAGGAGGAAATGGCGACGTCCATGGAGTTTTTTCGCGGATTCAACTAGCGATGGCCGGACGCCGAACCAGGCAGTCCTGGACCGGCACCACAACCACCGGAAGATAGTGGTTAGAGCCTCCTATCTTTTCAACTCCGGATTTGACTCCCTAGCTGTCCTTCCACTCCCGGAACTATTCCTGGTCTGGGACGAATTGCTGGCGATTCTGGAGGAATCGAAGCCGAAACCTAAACGCTGAACACGTTCGGACTTCCTTCCAGAACCTCCTGCACTCCGCCCTCGCTCTCGGCGAGGTCACCGATACGGCACACGGGCAAGCCCTCGGCAAACACGCTGGCCGACCCCGTGACCATAACACCAGCGTTGGCGGTGAGGGAGAGAACAGTCATGATGGGGATGCCATTGACGAAGACACTCGGAGCCTTACTGATGGTACCGACAATGGGGTACGCACCCCAGGCCATGAGGTCAATATCCTGACGGAAAACTGGAATGGCTGGCGCGTCCGGCATGATTACCTCCCGTTACCCTCGTCAAATGCAACGTCGGCGATGCTGAGGCTAACACTGTAGCCAAGCGGGCTTCCGTCATCCTCCCGGTCCATCCCGTCCATCGTGATAGCGGTGGGCCAGATGTCGCGGAGCGTGATGGTGCGGTTGAGGATAGGAGGGGAGCAGTCGCCGCCCGGAACCCACAAGTTGACCTTGGCCTGGCCGACGACATCGGAGTATAGCCCGATCGATCCGGAGTCGTCCCCGTACACCAGCCTGAACCACTTCCTCCACCACCGCAGGATCTTGTCCGAGCTGTAGAGGTGGAAAACGAATTCGCCGTTCGTGGACGACTTCTGTCCCGGAATGTTGAGGATCGAGTTGACGTCGGTCACCTGAATCTGCGTCACCTGGTTCTGTAGCGACGGGATGGACCGGACTTGCCAGTCCAGGTCCTTGGGGAACGGCCACACCCCGTCCGGGCCTTCGATGTCAAGAGTCCACCAGGTCTTCTTGATGGGCTCAGAGGCCAGGAGAACGCTGTCGTGCTGGATGAGGGGCATTAGGCAGGGAAGGTGACAGGGATGACGGGGAGAATGCTCACCAGTCCGTTGCGCGGTAGGGAAGAGTTGAAGGCGGACCGGATGACGATCTGACCCGTCAGGACCCCGCCCACCAGAGCCGCGACGTTGTCGGACCCAAGGCTACTCACCCCCTCCACCGAGATGAACTTGCCGGAAAACCCGGAGGAGTTGAACACCTGCAGGGCCACGGCGTTGTTGGAGACCACGGTTCCGGCGGTGGAACCGACGAAGGCGGCTGCGATGGTGATCTGGGCTCCGGAGACGGCGGTGATGGTATGGTTGCCGTTGTAGGTGGGGGTGGTTGTGGTGCCTGAGATGGCCACCACGTCGCCGATCACGAAACCGTGGTTGTGCCCCAGCGTCATGATAGTGCCTCCAACCGTAGAAGCGGCGGAAACGATGTTGGAGGAATAAGCCTGGACGTCATAGACGACGGTGTCCTTGCCGCCGTCAATGCGACCATGAAGGATACCGGCGGAGAGGATGTGGAGGTACAGCGTCCGGGCTCCTGCCACGCTGGGGGTGACCCGGACCCGGAACTCGCCGTTGAGGTCGGAGCGGACGGCCTTGGTAGTGGCACCACCCGGGTGCGCTTCACTACCGACAGGGATGGAAAGGACGACTTCCGGGGCGGCCAACCACGGGCTTTCCAGGCTTGAACTGGCCATGACCACGCAAGCGCGGACGGCGCTGGAGCCTGCGGTCGGGAGCGGCCTGGAAACCCCGGAGATCTGGGCGTCTACGATGCCGCCGCTTGGAGTGACTGACGAGTTGGTGATGCTGATAGTGCCACCACTGACGGCGGACACCAGATAGTCCCCGGAGTACCCGGTGCTGGACTCAGCAGAAATGCTGACGCTATCACCCACTGCCCATGGCGAATCCCCGGATACGACAGCCGTGTAAAGACCTGCGGTGCCGGTGGTGGTGATGGTGCAGGCGACGAAGAGTTCGTCGTGGTCGCGGATCTGGAATGTCACGTCCTGATAGCCGGACCCGGAAGTGACTGCCCCCGGGATCACGGTGAAAATGCGCTCAGTAGGGGCGGACCGGGTGATCACCTCCCAGGTGCCGTCGATTGGCATCAGGGTGATGCTCTCCCGGTTCTGGCAAAGCGTGAGGAGGGATTCACGTCCCCCGCTGTTCGGCAGTTGCAGGCACACTGGGGCGTAGTTGGACTGACCGACCTTCCGTACCGTGATGGGTGCCTCCGGGAACAGATTCGGGTCTCCGAAGGAGACGACCACGACTGAGGCCCCGGAATCAGCCAGGATGAGACCGTCCCCGGCAGCGACCTGGTAGTTGGCAAAGACGGTCCGTTTCACCCCGGAGGTCAGAACGGTGCGGCCACGGAAGACGGCGGTAGCGCGTTCGGAACTGAAGGCCAGACCCTCGTTCGGAGCGCCCGAGAGGTCGGTGACGGTGTGAAGGTGGAGTTCACCGGTAAGGCCCTGGGTAGAACCGGCGGACCGTTGCAGCAGGCCGTGGGATCCAAGGATGGCACCGGTCATGGTGCCGCCGGTGGTAGGGAGTCCGGTCCGGGCGTCGACATACTCCTTGCTAGTAGCATGTCGGGCATTCGACGGGTTTCCTACCGGAAGGACGATGTGACCAGTCATGGTACCACCAGACTTCAGAAGAGCGGCAGCGTTGGAGTCGTCGAACCACTGCTTGGTGATCAGGTCCCCGGGGTCGGTAGGCTCGGTGTCGGAAGGAACGGATACCTTCCCAGTAAAGGCCCGACCGGCGGAAACCTGGGTGTCGACGTAATTCTTGGTGACGGCGGTCTGCCCGGGCGCATTTGAAGCCGGTTCCGGAAGAAGAAGGGATCCGGTGATGGTACCGCCGGATTTGAGAAGGTGAAGATCCACGTATGCCTTCCGGGCGGCGTGGGCGGCGTCAGTGGGGTTGGCAGGAAGGGTGATTTGTCCGGTCATGGTGCCACCGACCTTGAGGAGGTGGCGGTCCACGTAAGCCTTGTTGGCAGCGTGGCCTGACAAGGATGGCTCTGCCCACAACACGAGGGGTCCGGTCATGGTACCGCCGGACACGCTCAAGTATCCCCCAACGAGCATGCTGTCGACGTAAGCCTTGCTAGCGGCGTGCAGGGGGTTCGACGGATTCCCGGCAGGCAGCAGGATGTGGCCGGTCATGGTGCCACCGGCCCGGGAGAGGAATCCGTCCACATACGCCTTGTTGGCAGCGCCACCGGCGGAAGTGGGAGCAGCGGCCAGCATCAGGTTGGCCACGGTGCCCCCAGAAAGGGAAAGTTTGCCATCCAGAGCCGCCTGGAGTCCGGTGACCTTGGCCAGGGAAAGGGAGGAGATGTTCAGATCCGTCAGGAGACCTGAAGCGAACCCGACGGTATCCCGATATACCAGTTCCCCCTCGGTCATGGTGGTCGTATCCACCCCGAAGATAACGTTGGTATCGAGGATGGACAGCGGTGCCCACCGCGTGTCCCCCAGAGCGGGAGCGGAGTTGGAGGAGGCATCCGCTATGGCGACCCAGGTGAAACCCCCGGAAGAAACGACCTGGCCCTTACGGTAGATGAACCCGTCGTCCCACTCTCCCGCCCAGGACAGCCCGTACCCGTTGATGGTCGGCGTGTAGGGAGGGGAAACCTGTCCGGTGCTGTCGTTGACCGAGATTTTCCCTAGCGTCACCAGGTGCCGGATGAATGGATCCGGGTGGTCCGCTTCCAGGGAAACCCGCCCACGCGGGGCCAGGGTGTAGGTTTCGACGGATCCCCCCACCGTGTATTGGAAGGTGAGGGACTGGTCGGTGAGGGACTTGATATTGAAGGTCACCCCGATAACTACCGGCAAGCCAATCAGGCCAGAATGGTTGGGACCGTGGTCGACTCCGGAGCGATGAAGGTGAACCACATCAATCCAATATTGGCGTTGAGGGTACCGCTAGCACGGAGCCGGTAGAAGGAGCTGGAGTTAGGGAGCTTCACGGTATGGGCTGACTGCGGACCGACGATGAAGTTGACGGCAGTCGTGCCCCCTGATACCGGCAGAGCCTTGTCGGTCCAGGTCGTCCCGTCCGAACTCTCCTGGATCTTGTAGGTGAGGGAGTTGACGGCGTGTTCGTTTTCCAGCACCATGGTGAGGGCGCTGTTCAGGGCGGAGCCGCCCACGAACCGGAAGATTTCCCCTTCAACCGCCGGGATTTCCTTGTGCAAAATGCGTTGAGTGATCATTTGGGATAACTACGCCCGTTCCAGAGGGGTTCGGCATTGCACCCGCGACTCCTTGTTTCCGGATTCTTCGTGGTAGGAGTACAACGCGGTGTCGAAGGTCACCGCCATAGGCTGGTCCAGCTTCCCGGCGTACTTTTTGCCACAACCTTTCTTCACGTAGGCGATGGTCATGTGCGGGCAGTAGTCCGGGAAGGTGACGGTGGACGGAAGCTGCAGGAGGTCACGCCGGAGCCGGAGCAGTTCCGGGTCCTCCGGAACCGTGTACTTCACGACGTCATACTCGTCGTTTTCAAACAGGCTGATCTCATCCACCGTGACCGAAATAGGGCCAGCCGTGGCCAGGATGTCCTGCACTACCTGTGCCGCCACCTCTTCCTCATGCAGACCGAAAAGGACAGTCACGTGCGGATCATCCTCAAACCCGTCATCAGCCAGGTCGGCTTCGTCTATCAAACCCCGGATTTGGGCTGGCCAGCTTTCCTTGAACTCGGCGGAGGCTTCCAGCATGGCGCACCCGAAGGTGGGTTTGGGGTCGTCGGCAGACTCCAGGAGGCGGATCAGATATGGGGCGTTCACCCGGATAACTAACGCGCCAATTGCGGCCAGTACGCCAGGGACGCTTTGAGGTGGGCTTTATACTCCAGGGGGATGTTGACGTGATCTTCGAGGCGGGAGCCGTCCGTGGTCACCAGTTTCTCGTCAAGGGTCACGTTGACCTTTTTCCAGTACTCACGCCTGGCAAACTGGTTGAGGGATATGTCGCTGTTATCAAAGGGTATACCCTCTTTGATCCGGGGGAGGGAGTGGGCGATACTACCCTGGAGGTGCCGGTACTTTTCCACCATAGTGCGGTGGTGCGGGGCGTCCCCGTGACCGGTGCGGATAGCTTGCTCCAACAGCATGGAGTGTATCGTTTCCCGGACTTTCGAGTCGACCAGAGCGTCATGGGCCAAGTCCAAATCCCGGGCCTCGGCTACGGCCCGGTAGGTGTGACGCCACTCCGGGTTCACCAAGGGTGCACTAGCCCCTACCGATATGGTTAGAAGGAATATTCTCCAGTGATGGTGGTTACTCCATACCGGTTGGAAGAGAAGGCCCAGCACCGTCCCAGCCCACCCATTGCGGGGGCGAACGTACCCGTCCACAATCATAAACAACAGGGCTACGACGGAAAAGATGGCAGCGGGCCAGACTATCCACAGGTGGCGATACAACCCAAAGTCCAGGTAAAGGATTTCTGCAAGAAAACGACCGATCCTCCACGCCCACCATATGACAGCCACTCTCAGCAACGTGTACCGGTTGAAAAGGAAAACCAGGACTTTCAAGGCCATGCCTGCGAGACGCCACCCCATCGCCTCCCCCTGGAGGTCAAACGACATGTGCTGAATTCTACTCGCCAGGCTCCGCCCATTGTCAGGGAGAGGGACGGTAATCTGAATTCCGGGAATGATTTGTTTCATGGTAGAATATAACACACCCACCCGCGTCTGTCAATATGCCAGGTCTTGACCCGCCCTCCATCCTCGACGCGGACACTATAGCTATGCTTCCTCACTACCGGGGAGCGCTGGAGGAGATGGGGATGGACACGTCCCAGTGCAGCCCGGAGGAGATCATGGCGATGGTGGGGATCCTGGAGGAGTACGAGACCTCCGGGATTTCTCCGACGGCGGAGCGGATCGTCGCTGCCGACTACTGGAAGACACCTCCGACGATCGAGGAGTTTTGTGAGGACGACTATTACCTGGGGGCAGTGCTGGAACCGAACCCCGCTATCAACCAGCACGGCCTGTATCCAAAGTGGAGGGACGAGATCTATAAGGCGTTCCAGCCCGGGCGTCAGGTCAACCAAATCATCATAACGGGGGCCATTGGTCTGGGGAAGACCATGATCGCGTCTATCATCCTTCTCTACCGCCTGGCCCGCCTCCTTTGCTTGAGAAACCCGATCCAGTACTACGGCCTGGCACGGGTGTCGCGGCTCGTCCTATCATGTTTCTCCGTTACCAAGGCCCAGGTGATGGGCGGTGCCTTCCTCGACATGATCAACTTCATGGGGACATCTCCGTTTTTCAATGAGATCCTGCCTGTGGGAGACCGGAAGTTCTCGGACCAGCAGATCTCCTTCCCGAACAATCTCATCCTCAAAGCCGGATCCAAAGTCCATCAGGCCCTCGGTGGAAACGTGCTGTGCACTCTGATCGATGAAATCAACTTCCGTCTGGAGAAAGATGCGGCCAACGCCGCCAAGGATCTGGTGAATTCCCTGGAACGACGCCAGGAGTCACGGTTCAAACAGCACCAGGACACCCTCATGATCCTGATCTCCTCGGCCAAGGCCCAGGCAGACTTCCTAACCCAGCACATCATCAAGAACCGGGACAACCCGAAGGTCGTGATCTGGGACTTCCCGCTCTGGGATGTCCGGGGTGGCGTTACCTTCCACTACTGCGGGGAGCGGTTCCTGATGGACGTCGGGGACAACATCAACCCCGCCGCCATCGTGCCGTGCGGGGACTGGAGGGCTAGGGCGGTAGAAGGAACCCTGCAGGGTGACGAACTCGCCCTGCACCGTACGATCCAGACCCTTCCTGCCAACCGTTTCATCTGGGTGCCGGTGGAGCACCGGAAGTCGTTTGAGGATGCCCCTGAGGAGTCGATCCGGGACATCGCGGGGCTGGCGACGGGCCGGATGGCCAAGCTCTTCCCCGACTTCATGTCCGTGATCAACACGATCCAGGATGGTGTCCAAAACCCGTTCGCCCACCACACTGTCAAGTTGTCCTGTGACTCCAGCCATTACATCCACGACTGCCTGGCCGACCAAGGCCGGAGGCTCGTCTTCTCCCAAGGGAACTCCTGGAGGCCGATCCGGCACCCTCACAGCCCGCGTTACATGCACATTGACATTTCCACCGGGATCGACGCCCTGGGGCTGGTGATGGTGCACCCGCTGTACCTGACGGAAGTCCAGAGGATCAAGCTGGCGACCCAGGAGTCCGAAGTCATGATGAGGCCGGTCTACGAGCTTGACTTCGCGGTCCGGATCGTCCGGGAGAGGATCACGTCGGAGGTGGACTTCGGTAAGGTTAGGTCCTTCATCCTCTGGCTCCGTGACCATGGGTTCAACATCCGCACCGTCTCGTGCGACCTCCGGCAGCTCTCGATGGAGATGAGAGGTATCCTCAAGAAGATGGGGTTCAACGCCCCATACTTGTCCGTCGATATCAAACGCGATGCCTACGACACGTTGAAGCAAGTGGTGGTCGAGCAACGTCTCCACACCCACAACCACCCCTACCTCTTCATGGAGATGGTGAACCTGGAAGACAACGTCAAGAAGGTGGACCACCCAGAAAAGTTCAACGTTCCCTGGGGGAACAAGCCGGAGATCCTGGCCTACATGGGCCGCAAGGGCAGCAAGGACCTTACCGATGGCTTGGCCGGGGCCGTCTACGCCGGGGAAACCGACACCGAGCACCAGAACATCCCGATGTACAACCCCGACGCCCAGCGGATAGTCACTCCCGCCCTTGCTTTCGGGGAAGAGCCTGGAACCACGTACATCACCCCGACTTTTTAAACACGGATACTAGTTATTCGACATGAACGTGCGGCACCACTTTTTCCACCAGCTTAAAACCGAAGCCAATGTGTCCGGGACCCCGGCCTTCATCCTGGATAACGGGCGGAGGATCACGGCGTCCTACCACCTACGGGTATACAACCCTGCCGCGTACACCCAGAATGTACGCTTTATCAGCTCCGGGACCGGACTCTTCCCTGGGGCAGCTACGGCGCGGGGTACGTGGGACGCCCACTCCGGACCCTTCACCATCGTTCCCGGAGCGGAAAAGGTTTTCGCTTTCCACGTCGATTGCCACCGTTTTGCCCTGGAGATCGACGGCATCACCGGGAAGCTGGGCGACCTCCGGATTTCCGGGTACGCCTACAACGACGTCGCCTCCTATCCCGGCGTGGTCGAACTCACCATGACCGCCGGAGGTGTCCTGGTCCCTGAAGGTGATAAGGAAGGGTTCCTCCATGAGGTCACTGGTTACATCCCGGTGCTCCCTTAAGCCCTGAATCGCTTATAATACACACACATGAACCTGCTCGAAACCCTGCTTAACGGCGGCGAACGCCCCCGGCCCACTCCCGCCCGTCCCTCCGTTGGACGTCCTATCCGTGACCGGTCCTTCGACCATGACCGGTCCTTCGACCGCGACCGCCTCCGTGAATCCGCCCGCCCCGTCATCCCACGTGGACTGCGTCGGGCGCTTCAGGAGTCGGCCAGGCATCGGGAAACTATCACTCTCAACCCCCAGGAGGCAGCCGCCATTCTCCGGGTGTACGAAGCCCTGGAGAAAGACCCCTTCGTCCGCCGTGATGATGCTTTCACCAAGAACGACCTGGACGCCCTCGGCGTGGAAGTCGGAGGCCCAGGTGGCAACGCCCGTGGATCCGAGGCCAGACGCCCGGTCCAGGAGCGCCCCCGGGAGCTTGACTCCATGGAAGACGGCCTGCTTTCCCCATCCCTTGCCATGCAGGCCCCAGAGGCCACGCCCTTGGAAGACGAAGGTCCTCCGCCTGAAATCGGCGACGAACTGAAGCCGTTCCAGGATGACGACGGCGTGGAGGGGGTGGTGCCTCCGCAGGAAGACCCCGACATCATGAAGCTGATCAACGGTGGCAGCGACGGAGATGGGGACGACGGACTGGGTGCAATCACTTCCCAGACCGAGCGCCAGCGCCAGAGCGCTCCGGTACAGACGGAAAATGCGGAGGTCAACGAACAGGCAAATCTGCTGATCGAGTCCCGGCGTCTGATCGCCCAGAGAAAGGCGGAACGCGCAGCGAACGCCAGGCGGAAAAAGCTCTGACGCGGGTGCCACCAGCATTGCCTGGTGGCAAGCTAGTGGTAAGGTGGACAACCAACACCTATCACCCTCATGCTAGCCAAAAACCTCGACAAATTCCACCTTCTCCTCGATCTCGCTGCCGGTTCCTGCGGAAAGGGCGCTATCAGCCCCCGCCTTGCCGAGATCCACGGGTTCCGCAACGTCAGTTGCCATAACCTCCCCAACGCGGGCCACACGGTACGGATCGAAGGCAAGAAGTTTGTCAGCAAGGCCATCCCGACCCCGTGCTTTCTCAAGAGCTTCGGCACCGACATGACCGGGTTCGTCTCTCCCGGGTCCGGGTTCGCCCCGGAGCAGATCCTGAAGGAGTGGTTCCAATGCGGCAAGCCCGACCTTATCATCCACGACCGCGCCTCCCTGGTCCTGCCGCGCCACGCCGCTCTGGAGCGGGAAGGGAGCCTCAGCACCAAACATCTTGCGTCAACCATGCAGGGATCGGGGGCGGCAGTGATGGAAAAGATGATGCGGCTTCCGGACGTGGTCCTAGCACGTAAGCTCCCGGAGGAACTGGAACGCCTGGTCGGGGACGGGAAAGTGAACCAGAAGGAGGCGGAAGAGTTCCTGGACAAGGTCACGATCGCCGATGGCGACTTCTTCCGCGAGTTGGTCTTCGCGGCCCTGGAACAGGGAGGAATTCTGCACGAGGGCAGCCAGGGATTTGCCTTATCCCTCAATCACGGATTGGAGTACCCGTACGTGACCTCCCGTGACTGCGACACCGCCCAGGCCATGTCGTACATGGGAGTACCGCCGCAGGAAGTCGGCGAAGTCTGGGGAGTGATCCGGGCCGGTCACATGATCCGGGTTGGAAACGTGGTCGAGGACGGGGTTCAGAAGGGGTTCAGCGGCGGCGGGTACCGTGACCAGGAGGAGATGACGTGGAAGGAACTGGGAGTGCGGGCGGGCATGGATGACGAGCAGGCCGAGAACCTCCTCAAGACCGAACTCACCACCGTTACCGGGCGGTTGCGCCGGGTCTTCTCCGAGTCCATCCACGGAATCTCGCAGGCGGTCCGGACTTGCGGGGTAACCCAGATGGTGGTGAACTTCGTCGATTATATCAACGTCGAGGACTACGGCAAAACCAAGGTCGGGGACCTGACCCGCAAGACCCGGGCGTACCTGGACCAGGTCCAGGAGAACTACGGCATCCCGGTCCGGATGGTGGGGACGGGTCCGGAACACCACCAGTACATTCTGGTAGACTAACAGCCATGCAACCCCGGACCGACCAGGAGATCATCTCCCAGACTGACAAGCTCGCCCATGCCTTGGCACTTCTGGACGGGTATTCCTTCACTGATGGCTATAAATTCCATGAACACTCACGGATCGCGGACAGACCGAGCCCACGGCAGGCCAAATACTGGGAAATGGCGAGGCAAGCCCAGTTGCTCCTAACGGAGACCGACCCCGACGATGCTCTCATGAGTATTGAGGAAGTCCGGCGGGCCGAGCCTCCACCGCCTCCGAACGGAGTGCTCGTCAAATGCTTTCGGGAGTGGGTTTCACACGATGGCAATACCCTCAACGAGGTCCGTATTGCCCGAAGGTTGGCTAGCAGCCGCGAGTGGGACCGTAGGCCGTGGCCAGAAGGCCGTGACGTATGGAGCTGCGAGACCACCAAAGCCCGTTGGACGGATGGTACCGTCAAAAAGTGGGAAATTCTAGTCATTGACCCATTGCACCCGGGATAACACTAACAGAGTTTACACCGATGTCAAGTCAGACTGACAAAACCAGTAATCGGTGTTATATGTGTTATATAACACTGACATTCGCTGTCAACTAGAACACCTCCATGAAAACAACCGCCTTAATACTACTCGTTGCGATCTCCATGTCCTCATGCCGCGCCACCGGGCGCGGGATCATGAAGGGTAGCCTCTGTGCTATGGAAGCCGGGTGCGCTCCGCACGAGAAGCTTTCAGATTCCAACTGCTCCGGCAAGGCTGTGCTCTACCCCGTGACGTATCCATTGGCGATGGCCACCGCCATGGTGGTCTTCCCCATCGCGACTGTTGGGTTCATCATGACTGGGGACAACTAGCGTGCCGGTTCCGGAGATCGGTGCGGGAGGCCATGGCTCCGTGGTCCATGTGCCATACTTGATCCGCTGCCTGGGAAATGGTGGTGGCAGTGTGGTTCACCATGAAGATGGTGGAAGTAGTCCTTGATAGGGTCTTCAAGTACGACGCCACTGCCACCTGGGAATCTTCGCTCAGCTTCTCGAAAGCTTCATCGACGCTGAAGAAGTTCGTCTTGATCCGGCGCAGACTCATGAGGGCAAAGAGCACCACCAGGTCCACCTTGCGCCGTTCCCCGGCGCTGTTCCCGTGATACTGACCCGCACCATTGGCGTTGTCGACCTCGACCCGGAGGTTACCCTTGGTGTCGTCGTCGGCGCAAAACCGGATGTCGATGCCGGGGGCGATGATCTCCTGGGCGTCCTGGGCCGCTTGGTTGAGGGTGGGGATAGCGCTCTGCAGAAGCAGAACCCGCGCTCCCTTCGGACCGAAGCATTCCATCAGAACCTGGAGGTCGTCCAGGGCCTGGGCTTGGTCCGCTACCTTCGCTGACAACTCGTCACGGGCAGAAACGGCCTCGTCCCAGGTGGATTTCAGCTTCTCCAGACGCGAACCCCGCTCTCCGAGGACCGCGTCCCATTTCGCCTTCTCCATCCTCACTTTCTGGAGCGCGGCCCGGATCCGATCCCCCTGGCGCTCGGACTCCGAGACCATGGCCATGTGGCGCTGGTTCGCCGACTTCACTGCCTCCACCTTGCGCTTCATCTCCTGCAGGACCCGGTCCGACTCTGCTGATTCCTGGCGGTGACGGTCCCGGATCGGGTCCAGCAGGGCGGCGGTTTCCTGGATCGCAGCCTCGATAGTTGCTAGTCCCTCCTTCACTTCGTCGATCTGCTTCCGGATCGTGTCCTGGTGCTCCTTCCCCCACTCCCGGCGGCAGGTGGGGCAGGAAGTGTCAGCCAGGTCGTTCTCCAGGCTATCCCGACGCCTGCGGCCACGGCCCAAGTGCGACTGCCACTCCCGGAGTTCGTCCTCCAGTTCCTTGGTTTCGGACCGGTGGCGGTTCCGCATCTCTTCTGCTTCCTTCAAGAGGCCGGTAAACTCTGGAACCGGTTCCAGGTCCAGGGTTAGGACCACGTGCTGGTCAAGTTCGTCCTGGAGCCGTACCAGGTCGTCCTCCCACGGGAACTCTCCCACTTCCTGCAGCTTTGCTGCTTCCTCCTCGATGCTCTGGATCTGGGACGTGGTCCTGGCGAGGTCGCGGTCCACTAACTCCTTCTCCCGGATCGCTTTGAGGCGGGCGTCCTTGACCCCGCCCAGGGCGACGTCGGCTTCGGAAAGGTGGATGAGGTCGTCGATGATCTTCTTCTTGGCCGAATCCGGATAGTCCGGGAAACGGAGGAGGTCGGTGGAAAAGACGACGGAGGAGCAGAATCCTTCGGCGGTAATGCCAACGATGTCGTCGATCATACCCTGGGTTGCCGCCGATGTCCCAAGGCTCCGGTCCTCCCACTTCTCCTTGGCTGGATCGAACTGGTAGAGAGAAACGATGGTGCCGTGGACGCTGTGGTTCCGGGCGCGGCGGATCAGGTAGTCGGTTCCCGAAACCTGCAGGTTCAGCTCTACTAGCATCTGGCCGGTGCGGCGGTTCACAACCTTGTCGCCTGGAAGTTTCCCATACTCGAAGCTATAGCCGTAGAGAGCGTAGTAGAGGCCCTCCACGGCTACCGCCGTTTTTCCAGAACCGTTGATACCTGTAAGGAGAACCAGGCCTTGATCGTGCAAAGGGATTTCTACCGAGGATAGGCTGAAAAAGCCGTCAAGCCTCAGTGTCTGATATATTACCATCCGCCCAACAAAGCGCAGGGAGTGGTGCGTGCCAATAGTAGCTATAGGGAACCCATGCACGAAGATCTTCCATCCCTGACACAGCGGGACTTCCCTCAGAACCTTGCCTTTTTAGTGGACCGGATCCGGCGTACGGCTCCGGAACTCTGGAACTCCTTCTATGAAGGCGACCTTGGGACAGTCCTTCTGGACGTCATCGCTTTCGACAGCACGCTCCTAACCTACACCAGCGACGTCCAGTTCCGGGAGTGCTTCCTGGAGACGCTGCAGCAGTACGAGTCGCTCCGGCATTTCTGCCGCCAGACCGGATACCAACTGCGGCGGAACTCCGCTGCATCGGTCGAAGCGCTGTTGTCTTCCAGTGCCGCTCCCCCAGTAGACTCCCGGGAGTACATTCTGGTGCGTCGCGGTACGAAGGTCTATTCCAAGGACGGCACTCCCTGGGAGGTAGCGGAGGATATCCGCATCGAGCCTGGAAAGTACACCCCCGCCCGCACTATCATCAAGTTCGGCGACATCGTTGCCAGGACCGGCACCAGCGGGGAAGAGACCGAGGTCGAAGCTCTGGTGACGATTAGGCGCGGGGAGTCGGCGGCGATCCTGACCGACCGTTCCGGAAACCGTCTCCCCTCCAATTACAACTTCTCCCAGATGGCGGGTCCGGGCCAGATTCTGCGCTTAACTTCCCAGGGACGGTTTGTCAGTGTCGGTGTAGGTACCCCTCCTCGGTGGGAATTCAGAAGCGCCCCGGACATCACCCGGGCCGAGTTTGTTGTGGTAGGGACCGGGAAACTGGAGTTCGACAAGCATGACCACTCGATCCTGTACTTGGACCGGGCCTGGGATCTGGACACCTACACCGGGAAATGGGAACTGGAATCCAGGAGCGTGACGCTGGTGCAGGGCGAGTCCAAAGAGGACCGTATCACGGTCCCCGATCTTTCGGAATCGGACCGCAAGGGATACACGATCAAGTCTTCTCTTTGGCCGGTTCTCTCCGGAGCTGCGGAGTCCTACGTCGTCTCCGGTCTTCTCTCCCCACCGGAAAACCGGTCCGGCATCACGGTCCAGGTCAACGGCACTGCCTGGAGGGAGACGGCATCCTTGCTATTCAGCGGCCCTCAAGACCAGGTCTATCAGGTAGACTTCGACCACCTCGACCGTGCCATGATCCGCTTCGGCAACGGCACCCACGGGGCACTGGTCCCAGCTTCGGCCTCCCTTATTATCCAGTACCGGATCGGCGGCGGAGTCGTCGGCAACGTCGCCCAAGGGAGCTTCGACACCACGGTCCCCGGGATCACGGTTCCTGCCTCCGGAAACAATCCCACGCTCTTCCTCTCCAACCCGTACACGGTGGGAGCAGGGGGACGGGACCGGGAAAGCATCCAGGAAGCCCGTGAGAACATCTCCTCTTTCGTCCGCACCAACGACCGCGCCGTCACCGCCCAGGACTACGCGTATCTCGCCAGCAACTTCACCGACCCCAGAGCGGGCCGGGTTGCCCACGCTATCGGGGTCCTGCACCAGAACGCGGCACCACGGGAATCGAACGTGGTCTGGGTCTACACCTGGGCCGACCGTGGGACCGGGGAACTAGGGGAACCGTCCCTGGCCCTCAAGCAGGCTCTCCTCCTGTACCTGAACGAACGCAAGATGGTGACAGACGAGGTCGTCATTGTCAACGGAGTGTCCACCCGGGTTCCGGTGGTCTTCCAGTACCGGTATTCCAGAACCCGGGAGCGGTGGCAGATGGAGGAAGCGATCCGGAGCGGGGTGGCCGGAGTCTTCGCCAAACAGAAGCCGGGGCAGGAATTGCTTCTTTCCCGTCTCTACGAAGCCACCGAGGCCATCGAAGGATTGGACATGGTACTCATGGGTTCACCCATCACTAACTACGTTCCAGCCAGCCGTTTCGAGCTATTCGTCAACAGCACCACGGAACCGCACCTGACACGCCTCCTCACTCCGGTCCTGGCCGGAGCCGTCTCTATCCCGGTCGAAAACCCGGCGCTGTTCTACCCTGGCGGTATCGTAACCGTCTGGGAGCCAGGGCGGACACCCACGGTCTCCGAGGTCGAAAGCGTCAACGGGAGTGTCCTAACCCTCAAACGCCACACCCCGCTCCGGGACAGTTACAACATCGTGGACCCGGCGGGACGCGGAGCCGAGGTCTACAACACCGACTACATTGGTTACGGGTGGCAGTTTGAACGTGAGGTCAAGGTGCACGTCCGTTACGACACCGACTTCGGGACCGTGGAGGAAATTGACCGCCAGATCGCGTTCCGGATCCGGCAGTGGTTCCAGCACACCCTCAAACCTGAAACCGCCCTTTCCCGTTCTTCCATCGAGTACCTGGTGCGCACCACCTCCGGGGTTACTTCCCATACCGTTGGTCTCGGCAGCGTGGACGGAACCGTGGAAAGCATCCAGGCTAGCGTCCGGGAGCGCATCGTTCTCGGCCACCTCAGCATCAACGGCGTCACCTGCTAACCGCAACATCCATCACCACCCTTCTACATGCAGAACAACGGCGCATATCATCTCCTTCTCAAAGCCATCGGCTGGTACCACCAGCCGTCGGAAAACCGCACCAAGGAGGAAGTCGAACGGGCACGGATGCCGAAGCTGGAATCCCCCGGTGATACCAGGGAATCCCGCTACGGCCTCTCTCCCGACCCTCAACGGCGTTTTGCCGATCTCCGGTCTATGGCGAATTCGGATCTGGCAGCTCCTATCGTCGAGCTTTATGCTGAGGAAACCACCCAGCCTGACATCAACAAAGGCAAGACGCTGTGGTTCGAGTGCAACGACGGCAAGGTCGAAAAGGAACTCAACGACATGCTGGAGCGGATCCACGCCGAGGACTACCTCTTCCCTATCGCAACCGGCGTCTGCTCCACCGGGAACGAGTTCCAGCGCATCCTTTGGTCGCGTGAGGAGGGGGTACAGCAGATTGTCGGGGTACCCCAGGATATGATGCAGCGGCTCTGGCACCCCACGACCCGGAAACTGCTAGGGTTCCGGTGGAACGGTCAAGAGCCCCATGATCCGATGTACACGAACGCCCCGGATGTCTTTGCCCCGTGGGACTTCCTCCACTTCCGCCGTATCTACAACACTGAAACCGAGTACGGGCGCGGTCTCCTGGACCACCTCTATCCGGTGTGGAAGAAACTGGAGATGGCAACGGACCAGATGGTGCTTTACCGTCTCCACACCATGCCGAACCGGTTCGCCCTCAACATCGACATCGGGAATGCGGACTTCACGGACGGGATGGAACAGGCCCACATGTGGCGGGCTTTCATGCGGCAGCAGATGGGGATGGACAGCCAGAACCCTGGAGCGGTAGGGCTGCAGTCCCGCTTCGATCCCGCTGCCATCGACTCCTTCCTCATCTTCCCCAAACGCGGATCCGAAGATACGAGTTCGATCGAAACCCTGGCTGGCGACAAGGATGTGCCGGACGTCCAGGACATCGAACAGCTGGAAAAGCAGTTCCTGGGCGGAGCCCGGGTACCGAAAGCGTACCTGGGACGTGAGGAAAACAGCGGTCTGGCTCAGGCCTCCCTGGTTTCCCAGGACATCCGTTTCGCCAGAATGGTTAGAGTGCTGCGGCGTCCGATTGTGGCTGGATTCTTCCGGCTTGCCCAGCTCCACCTCTCGTACAAGGGCATCGATCCGTCCCAGTACAAGATCACGGTCAAGATGAGCCGGATTTCCTCGATCGAAGAAGAGGTGAACATCGCGTCGATGGAGAAACAAGCCCAGCTGGCTGGTGAGATCACCAACCTCTGCCAGACCCTTGAAATCCCTAACGCACAGATCATGGACCTGGTCTTCCGCGAGTACCTCTCGGTTCCGCGCTACTTCCTGGATGTTGCTAAACTAACAGCTGGGGTGAACGCTGCTGTTTCCGGAGACCTGGGTGGGGAAGGTGGCGGCGGTGGTGGCATGGGAATGGGGATGGGTATTGGCGGAGGCAGCATGGGAGGAGACGACGCGGCCTCCGACCTTGGGATGGGAGACCTGGACGACCTTGGGAGCCTGGATGGCGGCGGCGGTGAGGACGACAACAAGGATGACACCCTGGTGGCCGGTGCCAAGAAGCGCAACAATCTCATGGAGAAGAAAGCTCGGCGTCCGGGTGGAAACCGCCACGAAACTACGGTCCGGGATGCGCATAGTCTCCGCGAGGCTCTGCTCCATATTTCGAACTCCGTCAAGACCGGGAAGATCCAGGAATCCACTAACGCCCCGGAACGGAAGAAGCTGCGGGAATCAGCACGGCTGGCGATGGAAGAAACGGTCAGGGGTCTTGCTGATATTGGGATGTCAGGCCGAGTGAGCCTGGTTGAAGGATACACCCACGGGGACGGGCTCATCAAAGGCCTCCATGAGAGTATCAAGGAGCACACCGCCCAGACCGTAGCACACACCGTCCTTGGTGAGTGCGCGACCCAGAGTATCGCTGAGGCTGCCGATGCCGAGCCCCACCCCAGCGTGCAAGCGGTACGGAGGGCGCGGTCGAACCGGAAGAAGGCTGATTGACAAGGCGTCGTGTCCGTGTTATAGTCGGCATGGTCGCTTCTATCACCAAAGTCATCCGACGTCTCTCTGGGTTCAACGCCGGGGACAAGCCTCTCGTCGTCTCCTTGTTGCCTGGCGGTATCGTCCACTTGAAGCCCCTTGGTACCTCCCGGGCCGAGGAAGCATCGGTGGACGCTCTCACCCTCTACCAACGGCTCCGCGCCGTCCCGGACCCCTCTCCGGTCCAGGAAGAAACCAAGGAAGGAGACAGGCCCTCCAACCATGCGGTTCTACGGCGGTTGAAGGAAAAAGCGTGCATGGTGATGGGTCCGGATGAGGTGGCCGGAAAAGAGGCGTACTACGTGACGGTGCGGGTATTGGCACTGATCCGGTCCCTGGAGGAGGAGTTTGCTGAGGCACCTCCCGTCGTGTGATTTCTTGTTTGATTATGGCTGACATCACCATCCCTCTACCCACCCCAGTCACACGCCCTGCCGTCCCCGCCATCCCTTCCCGGACGTACACTAGCGCGTATATCATGGACCTTGTTATCAGTGCCAGGTCGGTTGGCGCGAGGGACACTATCCACATCGTATACGTCCCATACGACAAGGAGTCCCAGGAGCGCCTGCTGGACCACCAGCGCGAAATCCACCTGCCGTTGTGGGAGACGGTGGCGTCGGTACCGGAGGCTGCAGCCGCATTCGCAGCCATCGCTGCCGCCGTCCCGGTTCTGGTACAGTTCTACGACCAGAAGATGGCAGCTGCTGCCGTGGTGCTGCCCGGGGCGGCACTCCCACAAAACCCCACACCGGTCGATGACACCCCGGATGACACACCGGTCGATGACACCCCGGATGACAACCCGGATGACAACCTGGTCGATGACGACGAGACCCCTCCTGGGTGATGTCATGGGCGTGGTGGCCGGTGTAGTTATCGGAAACACGGGGTTCCGTGTCATCCAACCCACCAACCACCACACCACCCATTATGGAACTCACGGACAACGTAGGCATCAGCAAAGCTGCTGGTGAGGTCGTCGACGCTAACTTCACCCGTCTCGGTCACCAGATTCTGACTGACGCCGCCACCATCGCCATGGACTGTGCCCTCGGGTGCAATGCCAAGGTGACTCTGGCTGGAAACCGCACCATGGGTGCTCCTACCAACGCCGTCGCAGGCGACGGAGGCCGCATCACCTTCATCCAGGACGCCACCGGATCCCGCACCCTGGCCTGGAACGCCGCCTGGAAGCACGCGGGCGGCACCGACCTCGTCCTCACCACCACCGCCGCCGCCGTGGACACCGTGGAATGGTACACCCCGGATGGTACCACCTTCCACATCGTCGGGTCCTCCCTCGCCCTCGCCTCCTAGTCCTTAATCAGTTAGGCCGCGCTCCTGGGAACGGGGGCGCGGCCTTTCCTTATCCATCTGGCGGCGGTACTGGTCGCGATGGCTTTTGATCCAGGAGAAGCAAGACTCGACATCTTCGAAACGGACGAGGATGCGGCCATCGGTCCCGTGGACGCACCATTTGGCATCGAACCCGTCACCCTCTTCTGTTATCAGGACGGGTTTAGTGGTGACTCCCGGACCCCAGAACACACACTGGTCCTCCTCGTCTCCTCCGTGGTAGCAATCGACCCCGGAAGACTGAAAGACAACGCAACTGCTGCCGTATTTCCGCCCCCGGTTCCGGGCGCACCGGCTGTCGACCTTGAAAGCAAAGTTGTACCCCTCACCCCGGATACGGTTCCGGCGGTAGGTGGTCAAGCCAAGCTGGGTGATGTCGGAAACCCCCCTCGTGAAACCGTGGCGGGCAACCTCCCAGGCCTTGTCCGACCAGTGGACCATCCAGGTGCTAGGAGGGAGGAGGCGGTCCGAGTTCAAGCTCATGTGAGCCCAGGTCGGGGCCTCATGTGGCCGGTGCTGCATCAGGGCCTCAGCAGCATCCTCTTTCTGGTCCGGGTGCGCGTCGAACCAGTCGTCGATGCGATAGCAGATGTCCCTGGCTTCGTCGTCGTGCCCATGGTCCACCAGCGCTTCAAACTCGTCCGTGGATGATCCCACTTCCTCCAACGCTACGTCCCACCCGGCCCAGCATGAGGATAGCTCATCCTGCAGGTCCGAACTCTCGAACGGCTGATCCTTGAGGTATTGGAGAAGGCGGACGTTCTCCTGGTGATAAGTCTCCTCAAGGGAAGTGATAACGGCGACAGCGTTCATTGGTTGGTCTTCGGTTTGGGCTTGATAGACCCTAGTCCCAGGCCCTGGGGTTGGCCTATCGCCCTGCGCATTTCGGCGTTGACAAAGATGTTCGAAGCCCAGATTTCGGCGACTACACGCCCGTACTTGTCCGTGCTGTCGTTGTTAGTCCGGACCACGACCTCGGCCCCCTCTGGAAGGAGGTGGGAGAGATACGAGGTGTGGTCGTACCCATTCTTCTCCCGGGACTCGGCGGCATAGACGTCGAGCATGCGGACCCGATGCTTGATGCAGACGTCGAAGCCAAGGTAGAGGAGCACGTCCACGGTATCGCCATCCACCACCCGCACCACCTTCCCCCTGTAGACGGATGCGACTTTGGGAGTAAGGTAGGGCTGCGCAAGAGCGGGCGCGGTGAGAAGGCCCACCATCAGGATCAGCATGAGGAATCGCATGCCGATAGTTACCGCAACTGGGACAATTCCTCCCACGGCCACACGCTATATACGGCCATATATTTCTCGCCCCGGGAGGTGTACGGTCCGGATAGTATGTTGATAGTCCGGAACCGTCCCAGTTCCGGAACCGTGGTTCTGGTGATTTCGGTGGCGAGGGCTGCCACCAGGCCTGCGGCGTCTACGACTTCCTCGGCAAGGGTGAAATAGGCCTCCCACCGGCCTTTGCGGAAGCTCAGGTAGAGGCGGGCGTACGGGACGGCACCATCCATGATGGCGACGCGGAAGCGAATGGTTGACATGAGGTGTGGTGATGAGGGGTGAAGATTAGGCGCGACGGAGGGCGGCCAGTGGCCCATGGAGTTCCTCCAGGGTGGGCGGGATGGGCTTGCGGTAGACTCCCCACATCGGGGACTCAAGCAGGCCTTCCTTGACGAGGTTGGCGAAGACGAACCTCGCATATCCGTCGGAACCGAGATACCCCAAGGACCGCATCCGTGGGAGGACGTCGGCGATCTTGGCTTCGATGCCGGATTCCATCAGCTGCAGGACGATCTGGCGTGGGCTGTTCTTCGCCATTGGGTTCGTACGGGTCCTGGTGGTGGTGCGCAGGGCGAGTTGCAGTTCCGGGTCCTGCATCAGCTGTGTGACCTGGCGTTCGATGCTCTCCTGCTGGGCGGCGAGGGCCTCCAGCTTGATCGCGTTCTCCATCATGAGGCTAGCTTGGGCGTAGAGTAGTTTCGAAGTCATCCATACTTATAACACACATCCGGTCGTTTGTCAAGTCCCTTATAAGATCAACAGCAAGATGTAGCAATCCCAGACTTTATATAGGAAAGCCACCTCCCAGTTGCCCAGGAGGTGGCTCTTGTTACCAGTTAGGACGGGTCGTGTTCCCCGTTCAGATCGGTTAGTAGGATGCGCTGACGCCGTTCACCATGACGCGGCTGTACATCTTGTTGTTGATCATCGTGCGACCGTAGGAACTCATGAAGCCCTTCCGGTTGAGGAAGTCATCAAGCTGGACGTTCGGGGTGGTGTAGAGGAGGATCCAGGGGCTGAAGACGTAACCGGCCCGCATGAGGTCGTTACCCTTGTAGCCCATCAGGCCTTCGTTGATCGGGAAGCGGGGGTCGCTGTAGATCTTGACGCGGCCCAGTTTACCGATCTCTTCCACACCCTCGCACTCGGCGGAATCGCCAAGGGGTTCGAACTGTGGCAGGGTCTCGATGACGTTGGCACCCTGGGTTCCGAAGATACCCCAGTTCGCCTTGGCGCGGTTGGTACCACGCTGGATGAAGCTGGAAGCAGCCTGGAGGGTGTCGACGAACGAGAGCTTGTGCTCGGTGTAGGAGATGGTGGAACCGGAAGGAATGCTAGCATTCCAGGAGGCGACACCGGCACCAGCCTTGGCGCGGAGGTCTTCGATGATTTCGCGGTCGATTTCCCACTTGAGGTGGTTGGCGACGGCGGTGGACACCATGGGGTCGGCCTTGACGCTGTGGAGGGACTCCAGGGCGAACGCAGCTTCCTGGGACCAGCGGGCGCGGAGTTTGCGCTCCTGCGCGTGGATGAGGCGGCTCTGGATCTCGAAGTCCACCTGCTGGGCTTCGTTGTTGATCTCGGCGTTGTAGTTGTAGCTTGCGCTAACAGCGACAGCGGAAGGAGATCCGAAGTTGGCGGTGGTGGTTGTGATGGAGCCAGTCTGGTAGTCGATGGTACCGCAGCTGACGTTGGAGCTGTTGAGCAGGAGGCCATTGCCGTCATCACGGACGATGGTGTTACCGGCCACGAGCTGGCAGGTACCTGGGACAACCGGCACGTAGGCCAGGGAGGTGGTGATTTCACCACCGGCATCGGAGGTGCCGATCGCTTCCTCAGGAACGCGGTCACTGGAGTCCAGATAGGACTCGGCGTGGCCAGTCAGAGCGTCCCAGATCTTGGAACCCTTCGGACGGGAACCCTTGGTCTGGCCGGTGACGTAGTTGGTGAAGAAGATGATCCCGGAAGGGCCATCCAGAGGCTGCACGCTGACGAGGTCCTGGGCGATCAGGTTCTCGGAGACCAGGGAGATCATCGGGAACGCGAACTTGTCCCAGTTACCGACCTGGATGGCGGTAGTGGTTTCGTTCAGGTTCTGGATCGACTGGCGGTAGTTCTCCAACATGATGGCCATGAACGAACGGCGTTCAGGGCAGGTGACCCCTTCCAGCATCTGCTTCCAGCCTTTGGCTTCGCGGAGATGTTGGTTGGGTTTGATGCCGATGTCGGTGTCGGCGAGGCGACGGCCCCGGGCGATGGTTTCGGCGAGGCGCTTGAGGTCTGCGGTAGCTTTCATTTACGTGGTATGGGTGGGTGTTGTGGGCGGGTGATGCCAGGCTTATTTGCGATAGGCGCGTTGGGCGTTGGCGAGGGCTACCCCAGGATGGACCGATTCACCCAGAGGAGCCGGAGCCGGGGGCTTCGGAGCAGCAGGGGTACTGGCAGGTTTTCCAGGGGCGGGTGGGGCGGACTCGGTCACGGGTTTGACAGGAGTCTTGACAATGGTTTCCACGAAGGCGGTGAACTTGTCGTGGTTGGTGATGGCTTCGAGTTTGTCCTTGTGGGCCTCGTAGAGGTCGGGACGTTTGGCCTTGAGGTAGCTGCGGCCCAGGCTAACGCACTCGGCGTTGTACTTCTTCGCGAGATCCTTCGCGGCCTGTTTCCATTCGGCCAGGGTGTGGCCTTCGGATTTGCCGGTGCTCTCCTGGAGTTTCTTGTGCTTGCCAAGGAGGGTGACGGCGGCGGTGCCCATGCGCTGGATCTGGGATTCAAGGACCTTGTTCCGGCGCTGATAGCCCTTGATGACGCGGCGGCTTTCGTAGGGGAGTTTGTCCACGTCCACGTCTTCCATGCCCTCGGCATCGGCGTCGATCGAGGAAACGCGGTCGGCGAGACTGTCGAGCTTGGCGGCGACAGCTTCGGCTTCGGGATTTTCCTCACCGGCGAGTTCACGGATGGTGTCGGCGGCAGATTGGAGCGTATCCAGGACTTCTTCCTCGTCCGCACCTTCACCTTCTTCGGGAGGAGCAGGAGGAGCTTCGGGAGGAGCTTCGGGCGCGGCGGCAGCGGCAGGAGGGGCGTCACCGCCGGGGGCGGGAGGACCGTCGAATTCGTCCTCGTCTTCATCGAGACGGGTGGAGGCGAGATTGAGGCGACCGTAGATGTCTTCGGCCAGGGCCTTCACGGACGGGTCTTCGGCGACGAGGGCACCCACCTTCTGGCGGGTTTCGTCGATGCGTTCGAAGAGGCCAGCCTTGTCGGAGGCCTTGAGGTTTTTCAGGGAACCCTTGAGCTGCAGCTGCAGCTGGGTCACGTCGGTCTTGAGGGACCGCATTTCGGCGAGTTTGCTCATAGTCTTGGTAGGTGTGGGTGGTGGGTTCTGGTGGTTCTCCCTGACAGGGGCTGGGACGGGGGAGGGAGAAGGGGCGGCGGCAGGGGTAGGTGCCGGAGCAGGTGCCGGAGCAGGTGCCGGAGGTTCGGCCTTGGCAGGCGCGGGAGTTGGAGACCAGGTGGACTCCAGGAGGCGGGCCGAAGCCGTGAGCTTGTCGGCGGATTCCGACATCAGGGACGGAATGGCACGGGCGACGGATGGGGAGAAAACAGCATCCCAGCACTCAAGGATGAAGTCGTTAGCGACGATGTCGCAGTCCGAGGACTCCTCGATGCTGCCGTTACCACGGGAACTAACGCCCCATGGGATACTGGCATCGGTGAGGGCCTTGAGAACCTTGCCCTCATGTGTCTCCAGGATCTCCAGGGTGCCGATGATGTCTCCGGCGCGGTAAACGCCATTGGAGTTGGCGATGTCCTCGTCCGTGGCGATACGGGCTTCGGTGACGGCGATTGCCACCTTGTCCAGGCGGGTGATGCCGTCTTCAGGATGTTCGATGTGACCGAGAGCAAGACGGCTTTGGAGCTTGGAGTAGAACTCACTGCCTTCGTTGAGCTGGCCTTCCCAGATCGAACGCGGGTACTTGCGGCGGTTGAGATTGACGTCCTCGTAATTCTGGAGGACGCCCGTCATGCGGTAAGCCTTGCTTCCGTTGGGACGCTCGACTTCCTTGCTTTCAAGGATTTTAAAGGGCTGGCGGGGGCAGCCTTCCATGAGGGGTTTCTTCATCTGCCATAACCACACCCCTATGGGTGGAAATACAGACGAGCCGCAGGAGGAAGCCACAGGCTGTATTCCGTGGTCGGAATCGGCTTATTAACAGAACCCCACCAGGCGTTATAACGCCTGCGTGGGTATCTTCACAGGTAGGACCGGTTTTACCGCCACGGGAGGTGGTGGGACGGGAGAGTCCGGGGCCTCGACATAGGCATGGTAGAAATTCCAGACGTAGTTGAGGAGCTTGGGAAGCTTTTCAGGTGGAATACCCCACTGGGCGAGCTTCCGGTCCCCATTCTTGTCGTAGGTCATGGTCCGGTACTGGCCATCGGGCCAGGTGACACGCAGGAGCTGGGTGCGCGGGGTGCGGCTAACCAGGAGTTTCCCGGGCTCGGGATTGGCAGGGCGCTGGATGCCCTTGTAGCCTCCTTCCATTCTCATGCGGTAATAGCCGTAACGGCTAGGAAAAAGTGACAGCAGTGAAGAGGCTGCGGTAGAGCTTCTCCATAGCGGGGGAACTGGAAAGAAACCGCCCCCGGTTGATAGCGAACTCGGAGAACGCCTTGGCGTATGAATCCTTGTTCTCATGGTTGGGGCGGAAAGTACGCAGGAGCGGACGCGCCGAGTACGGCTTCTCCGCCGTCATAAAGTCGGCGGTAGGCGGGTAGTGTTCCAGGTCCAGGTCCTTGGCCTGGGTGTACGAAACGTGATTCTTCTTCAGGGCGTTGATGAGGTGGATCACCACGAGACGGGCGTCGGGGTCGCGGAAATGGGCCAGAATCTGGTCATATGAGGTACCGGCTTCGATGAAGTCGTTGAACTTCTCCAGGACCTTGTGGTCGGGGTAGACCATGGAGTTGATCCACTGCATCTGGTCCGCCTGGGTCAGGTTCAGGTGCCAGTGCCGTTTCCCAAAGGCTTCGAAGATCTCGGCATAGGGCCGATTGCCGAAGAGCAGGGGATAGAGCTGGATCGTGTCCGAGTGCCGGTCGTACCAGTACGGGACCCGGCCCTGACGCGGCTGTTCGAAGACCTGGATTTCGTGGGTGCGACGCCAGGCCGCGTCCAGGTGCAGGGTCGTCAGTTGCTTGGTCACGTATTCAACCAGACCTGGGATCGCCTGGAGGCGGGCCAGGAACTTCTCGCCGGAGCCGGAAAAGGAGATAGGAAGGACGTGGGCCATTTTGGGTTAGGGTAACTCGCGGGCGTCTGCCAGGCCGACGGAATCCGGATCTTTGAAGTACCAATAGAAACCGTCGTTTTCGCACTGCCACACTTCGCCGCTCCCCATCATAGGAAGCAGATCCTGATAGCCCTCGTCATAGACACGTTCGTCAGAACCGTCCCACCATCCGAAGGCGTCCTCCGGCAGGGAGGTAACCGCCCGAATGATCCTGGGGTCAGTAATCTGGTGCAGTCTCTCGCCACTAGCCGTGACGACGACCCGGTCACCGCCTTCCTGAATGCGCTGGATGAGGGACTCGACCTTGGCGAAGTTCTTCGGGTCCAGTTCCTCGTCCTCCTCGTCCTCCTGACCGATAGGGGCCATTTGGTCGCGGCGTACCTTGTTGACCTGGCGCGGGTCCTTGGGGTCGACGGTAAAGACGTCCCCGCCATCGTCGCGGACGACCTGGAGCGGGTGGATCCTGCCGTTGCGGATGGTCTTGACGCCGGACCCAGGGCCAAGGCGGTCCTGTTCCAGGAGAGTGGTTGCTAGACTTTTCATATTATTGCCAACTCCCCACTTTGAACCTTGTCGGGATCTCATCGGGGTTTAGTTCCGGACCCTCTCCGTCCCCCCAGTCATCCGGGTCGTCGTCGGCGAATTTGTCCAGCTCGGCCTCCTTCCATGTCTCGATGAACCCAGGAAGGTCAGTGTCAAAGATGGATTGAAGGGCCGCTTTGGCTTGGTCGTATGTGGGGTTATCCGGAAGTGCAAGCGGTAGGCAGATCCTGTTGGGGAAGCTGACGGTCCAACGGTTGTTTTCTCTGGAGAAGCTCGCTGTGACGTAGTGTTTCCCTTCCGGGGAGTACACCCAGACGGGTGCCGCGTTAGTGGTCAGGGTGTTGTACCCTTCCCCCTGGCCGGGAAGGATGTCCGGGTGGGTACCCTCAATGAGGGAGATGAGTTTGGAGGAGGTGTTCATGGGAAGGTTATTTGGCGATGGGAAGGTTATTTGGCGATGCCCAGGGAACGGGCGAGGGCGTCGGGGTCGTCGAGGTTCTTGGTTTCCTCTTCCTCACCGCCCGGTGCCTCATCTTCGGGAGGTTCGGCACCATCATCCGGGGGTTCAGCGTCGTCCGGAGGTCCAGCACCATCGTCCGGGGGTTCGGCACCATCGTCCGGGGCGTCACCGGTACTGGCGTCAGGATCGTCGGCGGAAATCTGGGTATGGAGGTCAGCCAGACTCCGGGTGAGTTCGGTAACGAATCTGGCCATATCGCCTTCACTGTCCAGGGATGCTACCAGCCCCTTGAGGCCGTCCCGGAGTGTGGTGACGGCGGACCGCAGGTCGTTGTTGTCCGGAGCCTCGTTGGAGGAGGCCTGGTTCAGCAAGCCCAGGGCCGCTTCCACCATGGCCCGTTCCCCGGAGGAGGGCGGGAGGTCGATAATATCGTTGCGCCGTTCCTCGAAAAAGGCAACGGCGCTGTCGATGATGGTTAGGAAGGTCTTGAACTCCGTGCTCTCGGACAGCTTCCGCCGGGGACGGGGGCGGTAGCCATAACGGTTGACAGCGAAGTGGTCCTTGTAGAAGCTCTCGACGACGGATGACATGCCGATAACTACTGCCGCACTTCCGATCCGTCAGACCAGGCCGTCGATGAGGGACTGGATTTGTTCCTTGTGTTCGTTCTCCCGGTTCAGGCTCATCCCCCAGACCGCGTCGTCGCGGAGAGACAGGACGGCCTTTTCGAACATCTTGGCCAGGTGCCCGGGATTGATAGCATCGACCTCGTAGCACTCCGGGCCGTATTTGGCTTCAAACGCGGGAGTACGGGAGTCGGATTCCTTGGTCGGGTTTGGAGGGAGCTTGTATCGCTGGATTTGGGGGAGGTTCAAGGCGATCCGCATCACGTTCACGGGGTGCTGGCTGAAAAGGGAGAGGCGGTCAGCCAGGTCCTCCGACATCTGGACTCCGGACGGGTCGAAGTCCCCGGCGTAGATGACGTGGAGGTGCTTCCCGTAGAGGGCTGCCTGCTCCTGCATCTGCTTGCCCACGGTGTAGAGGGCGGAGGATGAGGAGTATCCCTTGTTGGCGTGGAAAGGCACTTCAAGCTTGGCGCAGACGGGGGAGACCACACCTTCCAAGGCCGACTTCTCGATCATCACGACCACGTAGTTCTCCTGGTCTGCCCATTTGTTCAGGCGGTAGGACTCGGCGGCAGTCTCGATGATATGGCGCGGGGAATCCCAGTACTGCGGGTACTCGCCACGGCGTCCGCGATCCTCGATCGCGTCCCAGTCCAGATGACCGGCGAGACGACCCTCGGACACCAGTTTCCCAAGGCTCTTGTATGCGGCGGTCTCGTTCGGGATCACGTTCCGGG
>Ga0129318_10000002_pt1 | contig 49844 bp, 71 predicted proteins | sample CPB1_08_DNA_FD_94475 | JGI IMG/M metagenome (GOLD analysis project Ga0129318, IMG submission 94475) | Freshwater to marine salinity gradient microbial communities from Chesapeake Bay, USA - CPBay_Spr_0.1_0.8_DNA | ecosystem: Environmental > Aquatic > Marine > Coastal | place: USA: Chesapeake...
CCGGAAAGCATGTTCATGACCGCCTTGACGTCTTCGGGACCGATCTGGCCGTGCAGGAGGCACTCGTAGCTCTTGAAGTGCCGCCTCTGGTTCGGGAGGTCAGCAGCAGCCTTGGTGAGGGCGTTGAAGATAAAGCTGTGGGGACGGCGCGAGGTCGCCACCGTGTTCCGGGTCGGGAAACAGAATGTATGGGCGTTCTCGTGGTCGAAGTCGAGGGCCACGAGGGCGCTCAACCGCATCCGGTCCGGGGATTCTTTGAATTGGAAGGGCATCAGGCGTAGGTTCGGAGGAAGGCGTTGGACCGGGATTCGGCGTTGGAGGCAGCGCGGGCGCTCCAGACCGGTTCCAACTGGCGCTTGATAGCGGTAATGACGTCACCCGCCTGGTCTGCCTTGGCGTCGGTCATGTCGAAGATGCGTTGGCGGACGGCGGTGAGATGACGCTGCAGACGCTCCGGGCGTGATTCCGGGCGCGATTTTTGGTAGGAGGATCGTGGGAAGGTCTTCATCCGGTATTATAACATAAGCATGGTCTTTTGTCAAGGGCCATCACTCCCCGGTCATTGCGTGAATGCCGATAACTACTCCGGAGTCGGTATACACCATCATGCTGTACTCGCAGGGGGATGAGCCTGACGCCGCGCCCTTCCGCCGCCCCGGGACGGGACATGTTGATGCACAGGGATGGGGCGACGTTATACAAGTAACAGAGGTGGTGGAACCCGATGTAGTGGGTTTCGCCATCGTTTCGGCTAGTGACGTTATCAGGGTAGACGGCGTAGATTGGGTCCATTATTCGAGGGTTTCGTGGTCGATGTAAAGGGGATCTCCGGGCTTCCACTTCGACCAGTTGACCCGGATCGGCTCGATCCACCGTTCCCGGGTGAGGGAACGACCGGGACCATATGGTTGGCTCCGGGCATGGCCGCGCCGGATGTGGGGGCGTCGCGTCCCGCTGCCTTCCTTGCCTGATCCCTCCGATCCCCGCATCTGATAGTTCCGGCCCAGGAAGTTGGCCGACCACTTGGCGTTGGGGTCGAACTTGGAGCGCTTGGGTTTTCCGGGCTCGTGGACGACCTCGGAAACGCGCTCTACCAGGGCCGGGGAGTGTTGGAGAATAAGGAGGACTTTGACGGCGTAGAGTAGGGCAGGAAGACTGTCAGCGCAGAGGGTGGCGAGTTCGGCCTCATCAGCCCCGAGGGCGCTGGACCGGCCCTGATCCAGGGTCCGGAAGTCGACCAGTTCCCGGGTGACAGTGTCGCCATCCGCCATGACAAGGGTGATAAGCTGGAGCAGACGCGGAGGAGCGTCTGGGTCACGGGTGGCGACGACGTCACGGCAGGACCAAATCTCCCGATACAGCTTGTCGAAGGGTCCGCCGTTGTCGAAGACGGGGCGCGGAACCCGGACGATGTCATCGGCGTGGGTGGTCCGGCTGTAAAGGATGGCGGACACGTCCTTCCCGCCGAGACGGAGCATCCCCCGGCCCATCATCAGAGCGAAGGAGGGAAGAGGCCACTGGAAAGGAGGGGGCGCGTAGGTGTCAGGAACGTAGGTGGCGTCCACCGCTTCTGCTAGTCCCTTGGAGAGGAAGAAGACCGGGCACTTGACCTTGGACCAGAGGTGCCCCGCTATCACCAGGCCCTCGATCTGGGTCAGAACCGGGTTGGCGGGGCCGGAGAGTCCGGGCGTGTCTACCTCCAGCCGCATGGCGTCAGCAGCGGCAAAGACGCTGCCGAGAGACCTGGGACTGTACCACCCATTCGGCGTGATGATGTCCTTGGGGTAGAACTGGCGGTAGTGGGCCGGGAAATGCTTGGCGACGACGTCAGGCCTGGCACTGTAGTCGGACTCCAGCAGGTCGGCCAGGTTCTGGACCGTCTTCCGGCTCCGGTCGATCGCGGCGGTCTCCTGGTTCATCCTCTTCGCTATCTGGGATGCGACAGCCCGTACCTTCGACTTCTGGGCCATGTTCAGGTTCCCTCTGATATCGAAGCCGCACTTGGCTGATAGCTCCTCCCGGACCCGCTTCCGCTCCGGCGTGTCTTCGGGCGGCGGCGTAGGCTGGGGCAGGGGGATGGAGTGGATGTTCCGACTGCTGCAGACGGTTACAGGTTTGGTAGGAGATCCGGCGTTTTTGATCCAAAACATGTTAGGGACGTCAGAAGGGCGCATCCGGCACCATAACGCTACCGCTCGGGTTTGTCAATTCCTACCCTTGATCCAGCGACCACCCCCGAACCAGCCGTTCCAGATCGCGTCCGGTACTACCCGCATCCGGTGCCAGATCTCAGCCTGGATCTCCTCAAGCTCGGTCGCCCCCAGCACTTCATCCACGGTCACGAGGTTCCAGCCATGGATGTAGGCGAATCCGTACTCACGGTGGCGGTTATCGTTCCCGAAGGCAGCCTCGTGTGCTCCGGCGTTTGTCATCCGCTTGGCCTTGAACCTGCCGTCCACCTTTATCATCAGCGTCTCTTCGAAGCCTTCGGGATCACCCTCCTCCGTCAAACGCATGAACTCCGCGATTCTGGCATCGACATCCGGCGGGGGCACGGCAGCCTCAAGGGCAAGAATCAGGGACGGAACGTTCACGGGTATAAATACAATGAGGGCCGGTACCCTTTCGAATACCGGCCCTCAGCGAGCTAGGGGTTAGAACGTGGTGCCGGTATCGGAGGTCGCGAACTCGGTCACGCTGATGCCGGAGGCGAGGACGGTGAGGTCGAGGATGATCTTTTCCGCCGTCTTCACGGGGATCACGATCAGCTTCGCGTACAGCTCGTTGTTGTTACGCCGGACCGGGGTGTTGGTGGTAGCGTCGCAGACGACGAGGAAGTCTTCCAGGGCACGGCGGCCAACCAGGTTCTGGAGCATCGGCTCGACGATGTTCTTGAACTGGTTCCAGAGGACCGGGTCATTCTGCTCGAACGCCAGGCTCCGGACCGCACGCGCCACGTTCTTCTCGATATAGAAGAGGAGGCGGCGGACGTTGACGCGGTCCAAGGCGGAGGGGAAGCGCTGGAGCGTACGTTGGCCCCAGACCACGATACCGTCCTTGGCAAAGGTGGCGATGCTGTTGATAGCATTGCCGTTGCCAGGGCCGTACATGTAGTCCATGTCACCACGGTCGAGGATGATCTCGGCGCGGAGCGCTCCCTGCACCTTGCCGCGCTGGTAGCCAGCGGCGGCGAACCAGGCTTCACCGACCGAATCCGAGTAGGCGAAGACTCCGGGCACCACCGAGGACGGCGGGGAGAGGACCTCACGCTTGGAATAGGGGTCGAAGAGCGTCAACCACGGGTAGTAGAGGGCGGCTTTGTTGGAGACGAAGGCCGAGTGGTCGTTCCAAATCCCGGTGCCGTTGTGCCAGTCCACCACGTCCTGGACGCTCATGAGCGACGGCGGGTCGACCAGGGCCAGGCAGTCATGGCGCTCCTCACAGATCGCGATCATTTCCATGATCACCGCCGGAGTGGAGTTGCCAGGAACGACCAGGAAGTTGATGTCGTAGGCTTCGACCTTGCGGAAGTTCTTGAGCCCGGTGTGGCCGAAGACGCTGGTTCCTTCCACCCCGATGTAGTCGGAGGTGCGGGGAGTGCCACCGTTGTTGCCACGTGGAGACAGGATAGTGACAGCGTTGCCGGTGCTGGAGTTGGAGACCCGGACCTGGGTGTCGATCCCCATGACGTAACGGGGGTTGTTCGGGAACTTGACCCGGTCGTAGGTGGACATCGGCTGTTCCCCACCGCTACCCAGGTACTGGGCGGTGATGAAACGGGAGCGGGAGGTCGCGCCCTCGCCGATGACGGTGTCCCAGTGGTAGGGGCTGGCGGGGTCGTATCCGACGATGTTGTCGAAGATTTCCTCCGGGTTGCCCCGGTACTTCACCACCACACGCTTGGTCAGGACGCCGACCGGGAGCCACTTGTTGCCGCCAACCACCGCCGTGTAGCGGTAAACGGTGCCGAAGCGATGGCCGATGTCGAGGTCGTTGTTCTCCAGGTAAGGTTGGACATCGGTAGCGTCGGCTCCGCCGGTCATGAAGGCACCGGAGGCCGTGACCTCTACTGCTCCTGACGTGATGCCGATGGTGTTTCCAGCCACTCCCGCTGTCAGGGCGGTGATGGTGAGAACGTCGGAAACGACGGTAGCACCGGCGGAGACCTGCGGGTGCGCGGCGGCACAGACGTAATCAACGCCGGGAGTACCGGTGTGGTTGATAGCGCGGGAGAGGTTGAGGAGAGCAACCGGGCCGAGGCCGAGGAGAACGTCACCTTCGCTCGTTGGGGAGGCGGTGAAGGTGTAGACCTTGGAACCGATGGTCATCGTCTCCCCTTCGGTGACGTCCACGTTTGAAGACGTGGTGAGGGTGCCGGTAGCCCGGGTCCCGCTAGTGGACGGGGTGACGTACTCCGACCCGGGAGCGGCCACGGCGATGGTAACGCGGACCACGGTCTCGGTGGAGGAGGACTGGCTGACAGAGTCCACGGTGTAGGTGCCGTTGTAGTTGACGCTGCTAACCAGAGGCAGGCTGTAGGCCGTGATGGAGTTCCCGGCTTCCCATCCCAGGTTCTTGGGGATCACGATGTCGAGCTTGGTGGCCTGACCGGACACCGGACGCAAGGCCGAGATGTACTCGACGATGGAGTCGTAGTTGACACCCCGGGTTTCACCCAGGCGCGGGGAGGTGAGTTCCAGAAGGTCGATCTTGGTATCGACCGAAGGAGCGGAGGGAAGCATACCTTGGAGGGCGATGCCGTCCGATTCCAGGGGAAGGCCGGAGGTGGGGTCGATGTTGCGGAACTGGCCACCGTCCTGGATCTCGATTTCGATCCCGTGGCTGGTGCCGAAGTTGGCGAACTCGCCCTTGTCCTTGGCCGTGAACTTGACCACAGGAACGACCTGGGCGTTCTTCCGTCCCATGGCGAAGACTTCGGCGGCAGCGGCTCCGAGGTGGGGACCAGCGGTTCCGATCCGGGCACCGTCGGTGCTATAGTCATCGCCGAGAGGGGAATCGATGGTGACCAGGTAGTTGTCGCCGGAGACCGTGATAGCCGTGATCTTCACGTTATGGCTGGAGGCCTTGTCCGCTTCCTGGATCGAAATGTAATCGCCTTCGTTCAACGTGTGGAAGGGGTTGACCAGGATCGTGTACTCACCCTTGACCGCGTCCTCGTTGAGGCTGGCGGCGTCGGACTCGAAGTCGCGGGCGACGCGGCAGACCCAGGCCTGGTTGCCAAACCGCAGGAAGTTCAGCACAGCCAGAGGTCCGTGCATGTTCACCCCGGGTTCACCGAAGATGGAGAGGAACTCTTCCCCGGAGGTCACCAGGGTCGGGGTGTTGAGGGGGCCGCGCTGGGACGTGATAACGTATCCAACGACAGTGGTTGAGGCGGCGGCGACGTAGGCGGAGAAGTCTCTCTCGCGGACGTACACTCCTGGGGAAACGTAGCTGGGCATGGTGTGGTGGTGGTTGGTGGTTGCTTAGTTGCCACTATAGCTAGGCCATCCCCGGCTCCGGAGCGGTAACTATCCGCAGCACCCCCTGGACTACGTGATCCCGATCCTCCTGCCACTCCGCAACTCCGACCCTGCCTGGCTGGACCCGGAGGACGTGGCACGCGTGCTAGCCTTCTCACAGACGTGGTTCCGGAGGCCTGGTGGCGGAGTCTGCACCTCAAAACGGGGACCGGATGGCCCACGCCGGGTCTCCCTGGTATCTCTGATCGTCCGGACCGACTCCCGGGTCGTGTACTTGGATGGGAACTCCCTGAACTGCACCAAGGCCAATCTCCGGGTTGGCAAACGCCCAAAGCCGGTCCGGGAACGGAAGGGCCGGGAGCGGGATCCGGCCCCGAACCAACACGGCTACCCTGGGGTGGTGAGGAGACGGTCCGGGACGTTTACTTCCCGGTGTACGATACACGGTCGCGCCTTCTATTCCGGGGTGTGGCCAACGGCCTTGGCGGCGTATCTCGCATATAAATCGATGAAGGAGGCTAACGTTTAACCAGGTCACCATGGTTGGGGAGAGAAGAAGTTATCGCCGATTTCATCCCCCTCGGCCCGGTCGTGAATAAAAGGTTCCCGGGCTCCGATCAACTTGAGGAGCTGGCTGATGAGAGGACGGAGGACTTCTGCTGCCGTCGTCCAGGAAGAGATATAAGTGGCCGGACTCATCTCTGCCACCCCATCCCGGTTAGCCATCTCGGCCCGGGGGAGAATCGCTCCCGATTTTTTGAAGTCCGGGACGTCTCCTCCTTGCCAATTCCCCAAGGTTTTCAGACGCGAGTGTATCCCGAAGCCATTTTTCATTAGTTCCCGGTACTGGTCGGCGTGGGTATGCAAATAATCGTTAGGGCAGTACAGAATCCCGTCACCGCGCTCGTTCCCCACGAAGAGGACCGCCTGGTTCTTATACCTGGGGTAGGTGTTGATGAAGATATCGGGACTCTCCATGAGCGAGTGCTCCAGAAGCGCGATAATCCGGGGAGGGTTAACAGTCACGCTATAAGTATGACTGTTAACTGTTAACCTTGGTTATAAACCGGAGGTACCGTTTGTCCTTGTGACTTGCTCCATCCAAGTGTAGGTTCGGCCATGGTAGTGTTCAAAACAGGCAGCGGAGGTAGGACTCAGGCAGGAATCGGCCTCAACCGGCGGGAGATTTTCCAGCTCCTTTTCGGGGGTTCTGTGACCGTACGCGAAGACCCTATTTCCGGAATCCCCGACATCACCATCGTAGGCGGGCAGACCGACGACAGCCTGGAACGGGACTTCAACCGCGCCCTGGACCAGGGGCAGATGCCGGGAGACGTCGGGGTCGTGGCCGGAATGCCGGTCCCGGATACAGCGACGCCCACCCCGTAAAGGATGGGCGTCTTGGTAGGTAACGGGGGCGTGATTGGACGAGTGTACCACGAAGTGTGGGTGTTGTCAATCATGGACCTTCCGGTCATATGGAACCCACTCACCATTGTGCCGTATCGTCCTCAGTCGTCCTCCCCCTGACGGCTCATGAACTTGAACGAGGTCTTCCCACGGTAACTCTCGTCGATCAGCAGGGTCGGGTACCCGATCTGCCACAGGGCGATCTTAATGTCGTCCACCTTCGGGGCGGTGTAGCGGGTGAACCAGCGGATGTGTTTGCATGCCTCATCCTCGAAAACGAGGTGGTTCAGGCCCGTCCAGCGACGGGTGGTGAAGAAGTCCCAGTAGATCTTTTTCGCGATCGCCAGTTGGAGGTATTCGTCCTCAATAGCTTCGATCAGTTCCACCCACTTCTCCGGGGTCCGTTTCCGGAGCACTGCCATCTTGGCGGTGTGGATGTCGGAGGGGGTGAGGCTACGGAGGGGGCGCGGGGGTGGGCTCTTGGAGTACCGGACCCGCTTCGACTTTTGGGTGTGGCGCGGTTTCAGGGTGCCTTTGGCCTTCATTTCCGCCTTCAGCTGCCGGACCCGGAGCAGCCGCGTTTGCCGCAGGTTCCAGACCCTCAGACGTTCGGCGTAGTCTGCTTGTTCGGAGGCCGAGATCCGACTGCTAGGAGGGCAGCCGTTGTAGCTCGCTTCCCATTTGAACGCTTCGTAGACGACAGGAGTGTATAACATGTGGAGGTGGTATTTGGGTTAGGTCTCGTGGGGAAGAAAGGATGGGGGAAGAAATGTATAACACAGATTTCGGGCTCTGTCAATCGGGGAGTGGGACCGGAACCGGAGCGATCACGCGGCGTTCCCGGGCGTCGCGTTTGGTCATGCTGTGGATCTTGGCCTCGATGTCGGTTTTCTCTGCTATCGCCAGGGCGTCGAAGCGGCGGCGGATCGTGAGGATGTCCTCCAGCCCCGCAATGGCCTTGACGACAGGGCGGGACGACTCCCAGTGCCAGTCCACACGCCAGCCCTCCTGACGCAAGGCGGTAACCACCCTTTCCGTAGACGCCTTCGGCAGCGGGCTGACCCTTACAATCTCTCCGGATTCGAAGATTTCGTGGTCGCAGTTTGGTAGGTCCTCCCCAATGTCGGTGCCGAAGTTCTGGTACGGCAGCCCGGTCTGATCCGTCTGCTTGTGGTCCTCTTCGTCATCGTTCATGCGGATTTTGGGGTTGACCACAAGGTCTGGAATTTTGATAGGATTCCATCCGGGGGCCGGTGGATTGGTGGAGACGTTCGAAACTGCCCATTTTCTCCTTTACCGCCTCCAGGTTAGATTGGACCCGGGACGGGTTGACCACAAGGTCTTTAACAACCTGGGCGAGGGTAACAAGACAATAGGCACTGATTTCAAAGAAATCCGGCAGCACCAGGCGCTCCACGGACGAGTGGGAGATGTCGCGTTCCAGCCAGAGACTGGTGTTGCTGGTCAGAGTGGCGAAGTGTCCGCGCAGGACCCGCACCAGGCCATTTATCTTTTCCAGGGTGACAGGGTTTTTCTTGTGTGGCATCGAGGACGATCCGATCCGGCCCTCCGGATAGCCCTCCGCCACTTCCCCCACCTCCTCGATGGCCAGCAGGCGCAGGTCCTGGGCGAACCCGTCCAGGACTAGCCCTAACTCCATCACGGCGGCGGCGATACGGAAGTACTTGATCCGGTCCACACACTGGCCAGCCGGTCTGGCAGCCGGTGATAGTCCGAATTTCGCCAGGACCTGGAGTTCGTCGTATTCCGGGATCTCGGACCCAGTGGGACCCCCGATCTTCCCCAGGTCCGGATAGTCCCCCGAGAAGTGGATCTGGGCGCGGAGGCCGACGATGGCGAACTTCAGCTGGTTTTCCACCTTCAGATACCTGTCCCCGAACGGAACCGGGACCGCTGCCTGGCCGTGCGTGCGGCCCACGGCCATCAGGCCCTGGGTCCGGGCGTTGGCATCCTGCAGGTCCGACCGCAACTCCTCCGCCAGGCGGACCAGATACTGGATGCTGCGGACCAGGCACACCCCGTTCCAGGTATCAACCAGGTCCGAGGAGGTGAGACGATAGTGGAACTCCCGGCTCAGGCCCGGTTCCCGGGCCTCGATCAGGTCACAGAAGACGGCCACAAATGCCGCGACGTCGTGGCCGGTCTCCTTTTCCTTCTCCCGGACCGTTTCGACCGTGACTTTCGTCACTAGGTCCGCAAACCAGGGACGGCGGATACCACGGACGGCGAGGTACTCGAACTCGATGGCAGCCCAACCGCCGTATTTGGCGGCTTCGCTCCAGATCCCCCGGATCCTTTGGTTCTGGTAACGGTCGATCATGACTGGGTGGATTCGGGTTCGGCAGTGGGGAAGACGAGTTCGTTGCAGGTGACAACGACCAGGCACGGGACTTTGAACCGCATCTTGATGCCCTGGGGCTTGAGGAAGGTGCGGGGGAGGGACTCGGCGAGGTCGCCGAAGTTCTCCAGCGGCTGGCGCTTGTAGCGTTTGCGCCGGGAACCGCGCTTGGATAGCAAGTCCTGGTTGTACTCGTACGCGGCCCGGGTCGCCCGTTCCACCACCGTGGTGTGGTCGGCGTCGTCCGGGATTTCGGCGAGGAAGAACGGGATGTCGCGAATGATCCGCTCCAGGTCCGGATGGTCACCGGTGGCAATGAGGATAGGGATCGGAGCCCCGGATTTTTCCTTCTCCCCGGCTTCGGCGTTGCGGAGCTGTTTCTCCTCCTCTGCTGTCGCCTGCAGGTCTTTGAGGATTCCTGACACCTGGTCCGGATTCAACCCCAAATCCCGGGCTTGCTGTTTGAGACGGATTTCGATAGTTTCAAGGTCTAACTTCATGATGCACGGATGTAACCTTGATCCGGATCTTTGACAATAGCCGGGTGTGGTGGCTATGGAGAAAAGGGGAAGGAATTGAGCGGGAAGTTGAGGTGAAGGTGGCTACTGGACTCACGGGCCGCCCGCTGCAGATACTCCGGCAGGCGCTGCCACTGCTGGGCGCTATCAACCCCAGTGATCACTGGGTTGTCGGACCCGAAGACAAACCGGTGTCCCTCACGGTGGAGGCGGGCAGCGAAATCGACGACATCCTGGAACGGTGCCACCCCGGTGATCTCGTTGACGGAGGGGCAAAGTTCCAGGACTGGAAGCCGGGGCGGCAGGCGTTCCATCCGTCTCAGACTCACCCCATGTCCGATCCGGTCCAACGGGAGGGCAGTCAGGATGGCCAGGGTGTCCGCCAGCGCCCCTTCCCCGGTGTGATAGGTGGTGGAGACGCCGCAGGCTTTGGCCTTCTCGAAAAGCCTGGCTACTGCGTATACCCATCGCGGATCCGTCTCCGCCCCGTTCTCGTTCCCGGCAACGTCGATCCCGGAACACGACCCAAGGTGTTCTTCCAGGGCCTGCAGGTGCCCGAAGTTGCCACGCATGGCGATCAGGGTTAGCCCCCAGGTCCTTCCCCGTTTCCCGGACGACCCGTTCCAGACCCCTTTCATGACCCGCTGGATCTGATCCCCGACCGGGGCGGCCCGGAGGAAGGGGCAGAAGCGGAGTTCGAAGTGGTGCGCGGGGGAGGCAGCGGCGGCGGCGGAAGCGGAGGCCTCAAGAAAATCCAGGTCTCCCTGCATCCGCTCCATGATAGGGAACCAATCCTCCAGGAACTCGGTTAGAGAGGCCCCGCGACGGAGACGGGCCGAGATGTGACCGAGGGTGTCGGTGTCGGAGGCACTGGCGAACCTCTGAACCAGGGAGAGCGGGGTCGAGCCTCCGAGGTGGGTGTGATAGTCATCATGGGCGGCGGGATACGGAGTATTCAGATACGCAGGTTGGTTGGTTTGATCGGGTGGACCCATGGAAAGTAGAAACCAATCCATTCTGAATTGACACGGTATATCGTGTCGGTTAAAAGGAGATTATGGAACCAGTAGCAACCGAACCCCGAGGCATTGAGAGAGAATTCAGGCTTATGTCATACGTAACCCGGTGGCAGATCGTCCAGACCCTCCGGAAGCAGAACCTGGCCGAGCACCAGTATCACGTCGCAGTCCTGGCTCTGCGCCTGGTGCGGGAGATGGGGTGGGAAGATCTGGACGGGGTAGACCTCGGCCACCTTCTGGAAGAGGCCCTCCTCCACGACATCGACGAACTCATCAGCAGCGACATTCCTAGCCCCGTAAACCAGAAGATCAAAAGCATGGGTGGGAGTGACTGGAAGGAGTGGCTCCAGGCGAAAACGGCCCTCTTCTTCCCCTGGTATCGGGAGCGCCCCACCCACAACATCAAGCAGATCGTGAGGATCTGCGACATCCTGGAAGCGATGCTCTTCCTTCTGGAGGAGCACGGCATGGGTAACGGTTACGTCCTGCCGCACTACCGCGTCCTTGAGGGTGTCATGGACGTTACTTTGAAGAGCACCGGGCTCCCGAACCTGGACCGGATCCAGGATTGGATAAGCCGGTGCCTGGACAACGCTGTCAGACCCGCCCGACCCCTAACCCTACTATAACCGGGCGCTGCCCACCACACCCATGCATCACCTCTGGAAGTCCATCGTCCGCGCCACGTTCCCCTATCACCGGGCCGAGGTGCCAGACCCAGTAGGTGAAAGCGGAGTGGTAGCCGTTATCCCAGTATCGGTCTACGTCTGCATGGCAGACCGGCTCCGCATCCTGGTTTCGGGAAGGTGTGAGGTCACCGTCAAAACCATCACCGACCACGGGGTGCCGAAGCGGACCACGACCACCTTTTCGGTACTTCCCCCTGACGCCTGGAACGCGGATCCGCCCAAGGAAACGTACCCGGCAGTCTTCCTCCCTCCTCCCGACACTAATAACAATGATAAAGACAACCGCCCTCATCGACGCTAACAACCTTTTGTGGCGGTACCTTTCCGTGATGCCGGACCCGGTGAAGGCGGTGTCGTCGTTCCTGAAGACGGTGTGTGAAATCGACCGCAAGACCGGGATTGCCTTCGGTCGCAAGGTGGTGGTGGTGGAGCCGCTGGTGAAGGATCGTGACGGGGAATATAAGGCCCACCGCAAGGAAGTGGCTCCGGAGGTGGCGGCAGCGTTCCAGACCGCCATCGACCTGCTCCCGCACTTGGACCACCACTTCTTCTACGCCCAGGAGGTGGAGGCGGACCGGGTCCTGGCGTCCTTTGCCCGTCACGCGGTCATGGACCTGGATGAGGACGTTTTCATCGTGACCTCGGATAAGGACCTTTGCCAGCTGGTCCGCGATCCCTTCGTCTCCACGATCAGGCCGGAAAAGGATTGGGTCATCTACCGGGAGGACCAGGTCCTGAAGCGGTATAAGGTGCCGCCGGACCGTCTCGCCCTCTATCTCACCCTGGCGGGGGACAAGAGTGACAACATCCCGAACGTCCCGGGGTGGGGAGAAGTCAACGCGGCCCGGGCCGCGAACCAGGCATCAGGGCCGTCGGACCTGGAAGGACTGCGGAAAGCCACTGGCATTCCTGCCAAACTGATGGCGGCACTGGAGGAGAACTGGGAGAAGGTCGTGCTCCATTATGGTATGATCGACCTCCGGAAGGAACCGGCCCTCCAATGGCCGGACAAGCGTCCGGACCGGGTGCGTGTTAGGGAGATCGTGCGGAAGAACCCGCACCTGTCCTGGATGGTGTGCTAGGGGCGGAACCATCCGTCCGGTAGCGCACCTTCGATTTCCTTCATCCTCAGCCAGGTCCGGTCTTCCCAGGACTGGTCGTTGTTTTTGGTCCAGTTCATAAATCCCTTGACAGCCAGGATCAACTGCGACACCGGATCGTTCCTATAGTTGGTCCCCTCAGGAGCCCCAAGAGTCACTTCACCCAGGGCAGCAGTAATCGCTTCCTCCAGGAACGGCAGACGCGGAACCGGGCGTGCCCGCGTCGATGCCACGCCGCTGAAACTATTGACCAGTTCCCGGAGTTCGGTCACGTGCTGGCACCTGGACCTGAGATGCTCTCCCCATCCGTCCGGGACCCTGCCCACACTGGCACTGACGATGTACCAGATCACTGCGTCATAACCGTGCTCTCTGATGTAGGCTGGCATCTTCTCCAGCATCACCGCCTCCAGATCGGTTGGATCCCCACGGTCCTCGATGTTGTACAGGTAAAGGGCTATGTCTTTGAAATCTGCTGTTTCCTTGAGAACCGCTTCACCTGCAGGCCACCTGCCTCCTATGACGTAGGAGGCATAGTTCATAATTGCCTTCACGTCCTGGGACCGAAGCGCCGTCCCTTCAAACCCAGGGTGGTTCCGGAACCAATGGAATGCCGCCGGTTGGTTGCCGTTGAGGTGGCCGTTGGCCATGTTGATAGCCCATTTGGTGATGATGGCGGCGGATTCCGGGTCCGTAGCCTTGTCACAAGCAGCGTCGAAGATCTCGATCCCGCGTTTCGCCGCCTCAACCCATCCCGGTGTCCCGCCGTTGAGCCACGGACCCCACGGTCTGGGCCAGTAACACCCGCCCAGGTACGTGCAGAAGTCCCTGGTTGTTCCCCCTTCCATAAGTAAAGCTTCGGTGACGGGGGAGGCCTTCCTAACTACCTTGGTAGACCAGGCGACGGCACCAGGCAGGGTCTGGAGGAAAATCTCCTCCCACCAGCCGATGGCGCTGTCGTCGTCAAAATCCCCCCGGCGTAACCATTCGGCAATGACCACGGGATGCTGAGCCACAAACGGAGAGAAGTCGAACCCGGCGTTCCGGAACGCCACCGGATCAGCGGGGTCGTCGTAGACGTCCATGCAGGAGAAGGCCTTGGCTCCGAAGTGCATGAGAAGGAGCGGCTCGGAATCGCGGGTCAGGTAGTAGAAGGGAGGGCCGTACTGCTTGAAAAACTTGGGGTCCTTGACGCACCACTCGGTATCCCGGAAGTGCTTGGCCGTGGCTTCCGGGGTCGTGACGCGGTAGATCCGGTCCGGCCCGTGTTCATGCATCAGCTCCATCCCCGCCTCCTGGGCGTCCCGCACCACTTCCTTTTTCGTCTTCACTCCCCGGTTCTGGTCTATGATACGGACCAGATCACCGTACGTCGGATACTTCATGAGGTCCTTTTCACCGGACCAGGCAGGCTTCCGGGAGAGGGTCAGGAACTGGGTTAGGCGTTCCTTCACCTTGGCCTCGTCCTCCGGGAACCGGATGATCTCGGCTTTGAGCAGCTTCAGCATCCACACCAGGTATTTGCCACCGCTAGGGTCCACGCCCTCGACCGAAGCGATGTACTCCGGGGTACACCCGAACTGGCGGCTGAGCAAGTCCAGGCGGGCCTGGGTTATGGCCTCATCGAGCTGGCGGATGATGGAGACGGGGTGCATCAGGATTTTGTGTACTTGAACCAGTTCACCATGGTGGTATGGCGCGATACCGGAAGGCGACGGGCTGCCAGCCACTTGTCCACTGCCTCTTTCCCTGCTGTCGAAGGCGGGCTACCCTCCCACCAGAATACTGTACCTTTAAAATACCTCCACTTGAAATCGTCCCGGTCGCCACCGCTGAGGTCGTTGTGATGTATCTCCTCATACTGCGGGTCAAACTTCGCTGCAATAATCCGGTTAGAGGGGTGTTTAAGAAACCCCACGGCCCCTAACGAGGCCGCCTCATAGAGCTGGCGGATGATGGAGACAGGGTGCATTATTCTTCTCCGTCCTCGTCCTTTCCGTCTTCATCCTTCTTACCCAGGCGTTTACGGCGGTCCAGTTCCTTGGCCGCGTCCGGAGCCGTGTCCCGGAGCATGGCCTGCCGGTTGAGCTTCCGGAGCACGTTGACGTTGAGGTTCTGGAAATTGGCTGCGCTTTCCAGGGCGGCGATGGTGGCTACGGCATTCATGGCGTTATTCGGTGACGGTGGCTCCGTTGCTGGTGACCCACTTTTCGTTCACGTTCTCGAACTTGTTGCTGGAGTCAATCCTGACCCGCACATTGCCGGAAGCGTTGACCCCGGTCCGGGTGTCGACGAAGCGGTTGTTCCGAAATTCCTTGACCCGGGGGTTCTTGGTCTTCGCGCCCGTCTTCTGGAGCCTGACCCCGGTGATACCGCCAGTAGCAAGGTTCCCGGTGAAGGTAAGGCCGTCGGCGTCGTTGAACTGGTACGTCTTGTCCGTGGCTCCGTAGCCCTCACAACCTTTGACCGTAGCTCCCGGGGCCTGATCCATGACGTTTGATAGCGCGTCCTCACCCATCTTGAGGAAGATGAGGTCGGAATACGTGTTGTCAGGGGCGGAAAAGACGATACCGCCTGGGATAGCGTAGGTAGACCCGTTGTAGAGCTTGAACCCGGGGATCTTGATCTTGAGCGGCTGGTTCCGCTCGTCCTGGGGGTCGCTGTAGCGTTTGAGCGAGGTCCCCACCAGCTGGGCTCCGTTCAAGTTCACGCTCTTGCCCTTGATCTCGATCTTGCCCTTGCCGCCAAGGGCATCGGCAACGTCGTCCATCGACTGCCACTCCGCCTTGTTCTTGGGGATCTGGACCTTTACCGTGGGCTTGATGTCGGGGGCCGGGAGTCCGGGGCGGGGGCCGGAACTGGCACACGCAGCCATGAAAACGGAGACGAGAAGGAGAAGGAAGTGTTTCATGTTCGGGGATAAGTAGAGGAGCAGTAATAGGTAGGGGGACTTGACAGACGCCAAAGAGTGTGTTATAATGGGGGATGAACGAAATCAACGACCTCGTCTCCCAACTCCGCGCTGCTTCCTCCGCCTACTACAACAGCGACGCCCCCGTGATGGCGGATGCCGCCTTCGATGCTCTCCGCGACCGACTCGCCACCCTCGACCCCAACCACCCCTTCCTCTCCGAGGTCGGTGCCCCCGTCGCCCACGGTCGCCGCAAGGTCAAGCACTCCATCCCTATGATGAGCCTGCACAAGATCACGACCGAGAAGGAGGTCGGTGCCTGGTTGGCCAAGATCCCTGCCAGCACCACGATCGTGGTACAGCCCAAGCTCGACGGTGGGTCCGTCTCCCTCCTCTACGTCAACGGCGTCCTCAAGGAAGCCGCCTCCCGTGGGAACGGGACCATCGGTGAAGACCTCATGGTGGTGGCGTCCAAGATGGCGTCGATCCCGAAGACGATCAACATGAGCGGGAACGTCTCGGTCCGGGGCGAAGTCGTCCTCCTCAAGGCCGACTGGCCCAAAGTCTCCAACTACGACCCGACCAAGAACCCCCGCAACGCTGGCAACGGCGTGATGCGCCGGGATGACGGCTCCGATGCCGAACACCTCACTTTCGTCGCCTTCGAACTCTCCAGCAACCATGACGGGGAAGATGAGGACTTCCTCAACTACACGATCCAGCACCAGATGGCGATCCTGGATAAGTGCGGGTTCACCCACGTCGCCGAAACCCACGTCGCCGAAACCCACGACGACCTCCAGCGCATTGTCGCCGACTGGGCACAGATCCGGGAACACCTCGACTATGCCATCGATGGCCTCGTCTTCAAGATCGACGAGAACGACCTCCGCAAGGCCCTGGGGGTCTCCTCCGGTCGTCCTAACGGTATGATGGCCTGGAAGTGGGCGTCCGATGTCGCCCAGACCGAAGTCGTGGGTGTCGAACTCACTGTCGGTCACACCGGCCTCATCAGCCCTACCTTCAAGCTCAAGCCCGTCGAACTCATGGGGGTCACGGTCTCCAATGCGCTGGGCAACAACTGGAACGAGATTGCCCGCCTCGGCGGAATCCAGATCGGAGATACCGTCGAGGTCTTCCGGGCCGGGGAGATTATCCCCAAAATCTCCCGCCTCGTCACCCCCGGTGCTACCCGGACCCCGATCACGGAGCCGACCCAGTGCCCCTGCTGCTCCGGTCCTGCCGGTCGCATCAACGGCGGAGCCAACACCTACTGCCTCTCCGACGACTGCTCGGCCAAGACCGTGGGCAAGATCAAGCGCTGGATCAAGTCCCTGGAAATCCTGGGGGTCGGGGACGAAGTCCTCAACGCCCTCTGCGACTACGGCATCGAGGACCCTGCTGACCTCTACCACCTCACCCCGGACGGGATTGCTGACCTCCCGGTCGGGAACGGCAAGCTCGGTCTCTCCCGCGCCACTTCCATCGTCGCCGCGATCCAGGCCCGGAAGCGCCTGACCCTCGACGAGTTCCTGGGATCCCTCGGCATACAATACCTGGGTAAGCGCCGGGTCCAGATCATCCGGGAACTGGCAGGAGGGGCCTTGGACACCCTCGAAGCCTGGACCACCGGACACACTCTGGTAGAATACTCGGCCCAGTGCCAGATCGCGGGCATGGCCCCGGCAATCGTGAAAGGTCTCACCGACGCCGCCGACACCATCGAGAAGCTCCTCGCCGTCCTCCCTGCTCCTACCGTGCCAGCCGCCAAGGTCAAGGCCAAGGAAGGTGCCCTCGTTTTCGTCCTCACCGGCACCATGAGCCGGGGCCGCAAGGAAATCGCCGCCGACATCGTCGCCGCCGGTCACAGCACCGCCGACGACGTCAAGGCCGGGGTCACCCACCTTGTCCAGGCTGATCCCACCTCCGCCTCCAGCAAGTCGAAAAAGGCTGCCAAGATGGGGATCCCGACCATCAGCGAAGCCGACCTGATGGCCCTCCTCGGCAAGTAACACCTTCTCCACCCGAACACCACCCGAACACCACCCGAATATGGAAACCTACGAGTACGTGAAGTCCCTGCGGCAGCAAGCCGATGAGATCGAAGACCTGCTCAAGCAGCGGGAGCAGATCGACGTCCGCCTCGCCCACTTGGCAGTACCAGGGGCTGTCTCGCCCCCCACCATTCCTCCCAGCCTGACCCTGGTCCCGGAACCCGAGAAGCCTGCCGTCACCGTCGCGGTTGCCACCCCATCCAGGAAACGGGGTAAGCACACCCGCGTCTACAAGATCGACTACCAGATGGTGATTGATACCCTCGCCGCCCTCACAATCAAACCTGGACACTGGGTCAGCGCCGACAAGCTTTGGCGCTCCTCCCGCCTCGTCAGGACCAGTTCCCCCGTGAATGCTTCCGGAATGATGGCCTGTCTCCACCGTCTCCGGAACAAGGGCAAAGTCGTGCTGAAGGTGACCGGCAAGGGGGACAGGCTCTGGAGGGCCACAGCCCCGGAAGCGGCCCCGGCGCGTACCAAGGTGCTCCCCATGCCCGACGGGTCCGACCGCCGGGTGCACCTGGACAGGCTGATGATCTACCAGACTCTGGATACCATGTCCCGAATCGGGGCCGTGGTCAGCCGGGATCTCTGGGACAAAATCAGCGGGACCAGGGGGGCTCCTACCAACCTGGAGGCCCTCAAGGCCTGGCTCCACCGGGAGCACAAGTTCGGGCGCGTGGCGCGTGGCCCAGTCAAGGACGACGGGTCAGCGACCTGGCTGCCCCTGACGGAGTCCGGGTCCAAGAGCGCCTAACCAACACCTACCAACACCCCACCAACGTTATGGCCACTGACTGGAACAACATCGACCTGGATAGTCACGAAGTGGACCTGGAGCTTGTCTCCAGTCTCACCTTCTCCGACTTTCTCACCACTATCAACAGTAACCTGGAGGCGATCAACGCATCCACGGTCCGGAACCTCTTCAACGAGAACCTGAAACGGATTGTCGAAGAGGCCCGGGGCATATTTGCTTCCAACATGAAGAACATAACCACCCACGCCCAGCGGGACCGGCAGGACGTGCCGACTACGCCCAGGACCCGGGGGAGGCCGCTTCCGCCGACCTTGCCCGCCTCAGGAAACGCGGTCCAGCAGCAGCTGGTCCGTGATATGGATATGTGGAATAAGCGCACCGGCTGCCTCCACCGGGACCGGGCGAAGGCTGAAAAACAAATCCTCGCTCACCTCGTAGGCGCACGGCGGATGTCCCGCCGCCGGTGGTATTCCCAAGGCTGGGTTTTTGTGATCAAGGGCTTTGAAGTGATCACCTGTTACCGGCCCGCCGCTCCGGTGGTGATGAAGGAAGTCTATGACCTCCACCACCCGCACTCCTCCCTTTAATTCAAGCCTGACCATTATGCCAAACACCGCCCCCAATCCCACCGAAGCCGCCGCGCTGAAACTCCACTTCCCTGTGCGGACGTGGAGCGAACCGATTTATTCACAGAACGCCTAGCTCTGGCACCGCCGGACGACGGCACGAAAAATCATGAAAACACCACAAGATCCCGAGGCGGCGGAAACCGTCCAAACTAAGGAAATCCCGGCGGCTGCTCCAGCAGCGACTTGTTCTGCTCGGGTTGCGATGCCGCCCTCGATCATCGCCAGCGAACGATGCCGACAGACCTTCGCGCTCGATCAAATCCTTGAATACCCGAACCGCGACACATGCCCAATCTGCGAGGTGCGTGGGTGGCTGGACTTCGTGGGTGGAAATCGAGCCGCCTGCCGAGCGTGTAAATGCCGATTCTTCATTCAGCAGAACGTCAAGGATCACTCACCGATAGGAGCGATGGCGACCTTGGAGAAATATGGGTCCAAACCCATCCCGAAGCCCAAGGATATTCTTGTCGTATCGAAGGCATACGTGAAGGGGTCGGTACCCAACAGCATGCTGGACGTCATCAACGCCAACATCGTGATCGAGGTGGGGAAGCGCACCTTCAAGTACCGCAAACACAAGTGGACGGACCTGACCGGGAAGAAGTTCCCGCTATCACAGTTGGCCTCCCACCTTGACGAGTCCCAGGCCTGGTGCTCCATGCCGCGACCCGTGTACGAGGACAAAACCATCCACATCCCGAATTCATGAAAACAAGCACACCAAAACGCAAGACGGGGGAGGCTTTGCCTCCCGAAGCACTACAGAGACTCCCGATCCGTACTCTCATCGGGAGAGTACGGATGATGAACCGGTCCGACTTCGGAGGTCAGAACCGGCGGAAGAAGATCGCGGAGAGTCTCCCGGTCTCCCGGGACGACGATTCCCTCGTCACTTGGGTCATCGCCTTCATGGAGAAGCACCGGCAGGGGACGGTAAAGCGGCAGAACCCGTATCTCCAGGAATTGGAGCGGCGTCGCTTTACCATGCCTTCATCCGCAAACCCCTAACCACACCCCGCAAATACAAGGAAGCCCGGGCCGAAAGACCCGGGCTTCCTTGTTAAAGACCAGCGTCGAAAGCGGCCTGGCACTGGGTCAGATTGAGGAGTTGCTCCTCGGACAAGGTGCCAGCGGCCCGGTGCCGGTGCATCTCCCCCAGCCATGTCTTCTGGCGTGATGGAGACCAGGCGCGGAACTGAACCCAGGAGGCACCGGTGGGTCCTACCCGGGCGTTGGCGGCAGGGCGGGGAACCTTGCGTTTGGTGGATGATGGAGTAGCCATAGGTCAGAGGCGGAACGGGTAGTTTGTGACAGTGGGGATGAGGAAGCGGATGAGGTCGACGACGACGTCGTTCCGGTCCTTTTCGTCTCCACCACGGGGGTCGAGGTCACGCTCGTTGATGAGGGTTGAGGCTGCGCCTACCAGATATTGGTACTGGGCTTCGGCCAGGAGACCGGTGGACCCGGTCAGAGTCCGGCACTCGTCGCGGAGAGCACTTTCCCAGGCCGCATGGCCGATACGCCGTGCCGTCATCCGGTTCTCCAGGTACGCGATACGTTCGGGGTTATCCTTCTCCACCCTCTCCCAGTTCTTGGACCGGGCCTGGGCTTCTCCGGCGGTGGCGTGCTCGACGGTCTCGCCACGGAGGAGGGAGAAGTAGGTGTAGGTCTTGGGCGGGCACTCTCCCTGGGGGAGTCCGGCAGCGATAAGGTAGGTGTGGTATGGGTTCGTCATATGGTTTGTGTGTTATAGGGATTGGAAGGCGCGGACGGCGCGGCCCACGATCCAGCCGATGGTAAAGCTGGCGAGGGCGAGTAGGATGGTGTGGGTGTCCATGTTAGTCGAAGTACCAGTGGGCATCGCAAGCATCGCAGTGGCCCTGCTCATCGTCGGCAGCGCAGTTGTCGCTGCCGCACTCCGGACACTCGTCACCAAGCGTGGCCTTGAGGGCCTTGGTCTTCGCTGCCAGGATCCGTTCCAGGGTTGCCTGGTCGTTGTCCAGGAGCGCGTTGATGGTAGCTGCGTCAGACATGTTTGGTTGGGTTGGGTTGTTTGCGGAGGTTCCAGCGCTCGGTGGCTTCGACCATGCAGTCGAACCTGGCGGAGGGGTACAGCTGGTTGAGGTAACAAGTGCCGACGTTGGCTCCGCACATGCACTGGACGTGGGCCTGCCAGCCGGTCTGCATCCCGGAAGGCGGATCGATGCTGTCGCAGATGTGGAGAGAGGGCGTCCGGGCGCAGAACGGGCAGGGGAGGAGGGGTGGGATGTCCATATCAGGCGCGGATGAGGTTACGGGCAACGCGGCGGGACTCGAAAGCATTGTCCACCTCCACTTTGGACAGGAGGGGGGCGGAAATGGCCTGGCCATCGGCGGAGTACTGTCCATACAGGACCAACTGTTCGGTCTCGTCGAGTTCGAACCCCAGAGGGTTCCCCGCTGCCACGGCGGCGTCTACCTTATCCACCACCCGATGGGCGACGGAGTTGAGGAAATCCTTGTAGCTACCGGGGCCGATCACGGCCTTGGCCAGTTCCTCGGTCGGGTAGTCGCCGACGTCGTAACCGGTGCGGATCTTGCGTCCGTTGGAGAGGATGCGGGTCCAGTATCCACTACGACCGGGTTCGATGTTGATGGCGGCACGGGGACGGGGTTTGCGGGTCTTGATCATGACAGGAGAAGGTGGAAGGTGGAGGGCGGGGGTTAGAGTTCGATAAGGCCGTTATCAACCCAGTCCATTACCCGGCGCTGCCAGCTTCCCTGGAGGTGACGCCAGAGCCCGGAGTCGACGAAAGCCTGGGCGGAGGCGTCAAACTGGTCGTCGGTGAGGCTGCCGTCCTCGCACGCTATGACGAAATCGACACTGTTGAGGAAGTCAGGACCGCGATCACGGTTGGCGACAGCGTCGCCGAAGGTGGGGAGAAGGTTGCTCATGCCGACATTATAACACAGGTTTGGCCGTTTGTCAAGTCCCCCTACCCATAGAAAAGGCGGGGCCAGTGACGACCCCGCCTTTTAGTCAGGCAGCTTGCTTCCTTATCCAGGCCCGGATCGACTGGGTGAAGGTAAGCTTCGGTTTCACGATATTCAGGGCGAAAACGGTGCCGGAGGGTCCATCCATTGGCTGGATACCGACGAGATCGGAGAAGGAAAGCTCCGGGAACGTCCGCCGTATCATCGGGAACGCAAAGGCCCTGAAATCCCCGAGGGGTGGGATTACCGGCGTCTTCGGCACGATCACCGGGGCCAGCTTCTCGATTGGAAGCAGGGGCGTCAGGAGCGCGGTTAGGAATGTTCGGCGTCTCATAGCCGGGGACGGTTAGTTGGCCGTGCCTTCGCCCCCCTCGACCGGGGTCTCGGGCGCGTCCTCCGAGGACCAATCACCGGTGGGATTGTCGGTCGGCGCGTCGGCAGGGGTTTCGACGGGAGCGGCATAGGGTTCGTCCTCCTCCAAGGTTTCCTCCAGAACCTCTTCCGGGGCCACAGCTTCCGAAAGGGCATCGGAAGCGGCCTTGAGAGCGAGGATGTCGGCGTCGAGGGCGGCGTCGGAGGCGTCGAGGGCGGCGATGGTGGCCTGGGCGGCGGTCAGGGATGCGGTCAGGGCATCGGTGTTGCCGTTAGCAGCCTGAGCAGCGGCCAGCTGCTCGGAGAGGTCGGCAGCGATGGTCTGCAGATTTTTGACGGAGGCGCGGAGGGAGGGGACTCCCTGGAGGATGCCGGTTGCGGCCTGGACGGCGGCACGGGCGCTTTCATGGTCGATACGCATGGTGGTTTGGTGTGGTGGGTTGGGGTGGGCTCTCCGGAGGGCCAGAAGATCCTGGACCAGTGCCGGATAGAGATAGGTAAACAAGCTTTTCCGCAGGACCAGCGCAATGACGGTCCAGACTAGAAACGTGCCTGCAAGGAGGCAGAAGATCACAAAGGCGTCAACCATGTGTATAAGAACTCAGTACGGGAACGGCGTCTCCGACCACTTCTCCTGCGGCCCGTACCAGGCCTGGGCCTCCTGGGCCTCCTTCGGATCCGAAAGGTCAAAGACGGCCTTCGGAGACACCTCCTCGACCTCACGGAGCCAGTAGTCGACCACGAGGTCTCCCACCACGGCGAAGTCGTGGCCACTGCAGATCCGGTTGACCCCTGCGGTAGGGTTGTCATCGGCCCAGAACCCCATGACCTTCCCGCCGAAACGCTTGGCGACCAAGGCTGCCGAAGACGTGCACACCACCACCTCCAATTCCCGGGTTCCGACCTTCCAGACGCTCTGGTCCTCCCCGTGGATCTCGGTATCACGGAGTTCGGCCAGGTACGCTTCCACCTCCGACCGGCTAGGAGAAGGCGCGGACTCCAGGAGACGGCGTGCTAGAAGGCAAAGGCCCATAAGTTAGGGCTCGGGAGGGCCGGGAGGAGGGGTGGAAGCCGCCTCCAGGTCACGGATCAGGGACTGCCAGGTCCGGGCCTTGAGGATGCGGAGGGTGTCGTTGCGCCGGATATAGACGTTGGAGGGGTCCTCCAGGGCGCTGTTGGTGAGGAAAACGGCATCGACGGCGGAGTCCCGCGCTGTCACCGTGACCTCGGAGGCGCGGTCGAGCTTGCGGCGGAACAGGGATGTTCCCACTTTCCGGCCCAGGGTATCGGCGTCCCGGGTTACGTTCCGGGCCGCAATGCGTTCCTCCAGGGTTGGCTTTTTCATCCCAAATAGCTACGCACTGACCTTGGTGGCTTTTTCATCCCCGGTGATCCGGTAGTGGAGTTTGCAAAACTCGCCATTTGTCTCTATGATCATGTCATCGACCTTGGCCTCCGCCTCCTGCTCCGAAGATGCCTTGACCGTGAATTCGAAGTACCCCCTGATAGGAAGACGGACCGCGTAGGTGGACTCCGGACCCGGGGAGGGGCCTGATACAGGGTCTTCGATAGGCTCGACAGGACCTTCGACGAGGGAGACGAGCTTGGAAAACGAGGACATGATAGGCTCAGTCGGTGAATCCGTAGTTGGCGAGGATAGCTGCGGTTTCGGGGCCGTAGATCTCTTCGATCCCCTGCCCCGCCTCATAAGCCTGTTCGTCCATGTACTTTGCCAGGACCTTGGCGGCGGCTTCGCGGTCTCCCGAGGCACCTTCAGCCACGGCCATGGCTGCGAGTTCCTCCTCCCCAAGCATTTCTTCGGGCGATACCCCCGTGTCGTAGGAATAGTCTTCCAGGACTTTGGCCAGAGCGGTCAATGAATCGGGCGCGGCACCGGGGTCGGCACCGGGACCCTGAAGAGGGAGACCCTCGATGAGGGAGACGAGTTTGGAATGGGTGGTGTTCATATCTGTGATAACTACAGGCCCGGGATGTCCACTTTGAGGTCGCAGGAGTCTCCTGGATCTCCTACCGGGTTCCGGTTGTGCCACCCCGTGCTCTTTTTCAGACTGTCGTGATAATCCCGACGCCAAGCGAGAAGGGCCTGGGACCGGGTGTGGTATTCACCCTCGGCGTCGACGAAGCCTTCGTCATCCTCACGACCGTCGAGGTCATGATCGGGAATGTCGTGCTTGCGGCCAAAATCGGTCCAGGCCGCGACGTGGTCAGGTCCGATGCCACCAACCCGGCCTCTCCCGTCCAGTACAGCCGCCTGCCAGCCGTAGTCGGCCAGGGTGGCCTCGAAAAGGACGGTTTCGAAGAGGCGCAGGATGCGTTCAGTGTTCACAGGTGATACCTACGGCTTGTGTGGGTGAGTGATGAGGTAAGGGCGGATCCACGGCTTCGCGGCACAGGAAGGGCCGACGGGATGAAACCCCATGTCTCCGGCGATGTCTCGGTGCTCGTCCAGGGTCTGGATGTTATCACCTCCTCCCGTGATCCATACCCAAACCCGGGAGGTCCGGATGCCTTGGCCACAGACGGCACAGGGGGTGTCGGCACCGGCCTTGTCGGCGTTACGGTGCCAGGATTTGGAGCGGCGGAGTCGGGTGATCATATTAGTACAGGTTCTCGGAGTAGAGGAGACCGCTGGCCTCGGACCCGCACTCACGGAAGAACTGCCCCGCCTCGGTCGCGATGACAAAGGCTTCCTCCCGCGTCAGGAACCGGCCATACTGGTCGATAAACCCTTGCTCGGCCTGGCTCCAGTACCGGAGGTCCGGGGTCTGGCTGTGGGCGATCTGGACCCGCATTGCGTCGTCGAGGTGGCGAGGTCCGAGGATAATCTCGCCGCCGTCCTCCCGGAGGGCAGCGCAGACGACACGGGGTGGAGCGTAATGGGAAGGGATCGGGGTCACGGTTGGGTGGGTTTATACAAGTGGAGGTGGACGTAACCGGGCATGGAAGCCCGGGTGGTGTGGTGGCAGAAATGCCGCAGGCGGTTGGCGAGGATCTCGGCCTCACGCTCTTCCATCCAGGAGCGAAAATAGGCGACGGCGACCGGCGCTCCGGTCACAGGATGCCTGGGGGCGGCGTCCTGAAACGAAGTGTCGATGATGCGGGTGGATTTTGCCCAGGGGCGGTAAGGACGGAGGTTGCTCATGGGATGGGGCGGGTTATTTGGCGGCGGGGCGGGTGATCTTCCAAAAGCGGTCGATGACGTCGCAGATGGCGGGGCGGACACCCAGGACACCGCCGCCTCCGGTTTCCACGATCTTGTCGAAGCGCTGCTCCAGCTTCGGGATGAGTTCACCGGCCTTGGGGTGCTTCTCCAGCAGTTCCCAGACTTGGACGACCATGGACTTGGTGAAGGCATCAACCAGGATGCCGCCGATCCGCTCGTAGCCGCCGGTCTTGCAGGCGGTGATGAACTCGGCAAGAGTGCGGACGCCTTTGCGCGGGGATTTACGGATGGCGCGGGCGGTTTCGATGGCGTCGGAGTCGACGTCGGGAGTGATGGTGGATTTGCTCATGCCGACATTATAACACAGGTTTGGTCGTTTGTCAAGTCCCCCTATTCCATGCGGAAGTCGGAGGAAGAGCTTGGAAGTGTCCATGGGGAAGGCAGTGCGGGTTATTTGCGGAGGGGGTTATTTGCGGAGGGTTTCAAGAGCTTCGGCAGCGAGGAAGTAGCGGTCACCGGCCATCCGGGCTGCTTCTACGGCCTCGAATTCCTCCAAGGTGAGGTGCTCGAAACCATGGTTGGTCACGAGGTAGTAGCCGTGGACGGGGGTGCCGTCGGCGGCGTCTTCCAATCGGAGGCGGATGAAGTCTCCGACGCTGGTGGAGTAGCAGCGGCCCTGGGTGATGCTCTGACGGTAAACGGCCCCGGGGCGGTTGGTGGCTTCGAAGGCGAGGTGGAGGACCTGCTCGGTGCTGACGACTCCGGTCTTGATGCCGTAGTCGCGGGGGTCGATGCGGATGATGCGGCGACCTGGGGCGACCTGGCGTCCGAACTCGGACTTGGCAAAGGCGGAGTGGATGAGAAGAACGGGGACGTCCTTGCTGAACTCGGTGTGGTTGAAGGCGGGGGCGGCGGCAGTAGTGGTGTTGCTCATGCCGACATTATAACACAGGTTTGGCCGTTTGTCAAGTCCCCCTATTCCCGTCCGTCTCCGGTTTCATCGGTCATAGGTCTGGATATTTGATGACTTCCGGGATAAACCCGCCCTGGCAACAACCGGGGACGGGTGAAAGGAGGTCCCCAGCAGTCGACCCCGGAGAGAGGGCCTGGAAAGCGCGGTGCCACGTCTTTTTGTTCTCCTCGGCGACAAGGGCTGGTTGGACCTGGATGTGGTATCCGCCACGGGTCTCGATCACGGTGGTGGCCTCGGGCGCGGTACCAAGGAGCTTATCCTTCCATCCGGCAAGTGCCATTCCCTTGTCGAGGTCAAAGTCGAAGGTGGTGACGGCGCTGGTCCGGGTGCGGGAAGTGTGGAGGGCGTCTCGGGCAAGCTTGACGGGGTCGGGGAGGGCGAAGCTTGGGTCCATGATCCGGTGGCCCATCGTCTTTGCCATTTCTTCCATCAGGGAGACGCTAGCCTTGAGGATGTCACGCGGGGACGGCATGAGGTAGAGGGCGAGACACTCGCTAGGGATCTGTTCACCCTTGGTGAGGACTGAGTCCTTGCGCATTTCCAGCTGCCGCAGCTTCTGCAGAAGCATGTCCTTGGTAGCGAAGCCGCGTTTGATCGACTGCCCGGTATGCTTCACCTTTTTCGTGGTATCATACTTGGGTCGGGCGAGGAGAACGAAGTAGTACCGGTCGGTCTCGGTGCCAGGCAGGGACTGCAGGTATCGGACAAGGGCGGGCTCGTCGAAGATGATTTGGTGGTATTCAGGCATAAAGGCTATTCGTCGTCGTCGTTTTCGAAGCCCTGGGCTTCGGTGATGTCACGTTCCAGGGAGTGCTCACTGCCCTGCTCATGGTAGATGTCGTGGTTCCCGCCGAAGTTCAGGTGCAGGCGGATGGTGTCAGCACGGCTAACAAGGTAGTCGAAAAGCTCAGCTTTCCGTGCCGGGGTGAGGGGCGGTTTCTTCCGTTTACGCTTGGGGGTTGGCGGTTTCACAGGGCGGGTGTCGGAGCGGCTATTTTTCATGCCGGTACCATAACACAGCCAGAGGCGTTTGTCAAGTCCCCTTACACCGGTGCCGCTCTAGCTGGGCCTGGAGTTGGGCCAGGCGGAGGCGTCGCCGTTTTTGGGCGTCCTGGGCGTCAGAGAACCCCTGGACCCCGCACCCGGGGCAGCAGATCCCACCTTCACGCCAGAACCGCTGTTCCACCTCTTCCAGCCACAAGTCCGTGGCCGGGATCTTGCGTTGCAGGTCCTGGATCTCCCGCTTCAGACCCTTGGGCCTGAAGGCTGTGCGGATGGCACGGAGACGTTTCCGGAAGGTGCGGATGTCGAAGAGGCTCATGGGTGAGTCTACCTAGTCCTGTCAATTGCGGCAATGCCGGACCTCGGTATGTTCGAGGATATGGATAACAAACTCTTTATCAGTTTCGAGGGTGGGGAAGGCTTTGGGAAGACGACCCAGATCCGGCTGCTCTTCAACCGCCTTGCCGACGAGTACCCGTGGATCAAAGTCCTCATGGTGCGGGACCCCGGCGGAACCGCGATCGGGGAGAAGCTCCGGAACCTCCTCAAGTTCGACCCTGACGGGAACAAGATGTCCACCATGACCGAACTCCTCCTCTTCTGCGCCTCCCGTGCCCAGCTGGTCCACGAGGTCATCCGCCCCCACCTCGATGCCGGGGGCATCGTTATCGCCGACCGCTTCCACGACTCCACGATTGCGTACCAGCATGCGGGCCGTGGGCTGCCGCTGGAGTATGTGGTGGGCGTCACAGATGCTACCAACGGCGGAACCGTTCCCGGAACCACCTTCCTCCTCGACATGCCGACGGAGATGGGTAAGGCGAGGATCAACTCAAGGCTCCCCGAAGCCCGGATTCCGGACCGGATGGAGCAGGAGCAGGAGGCTTTTTACCACCGGGTCCGGATCAGCTACCTCCGGTCCGCTGCCTTCAACCCCCAGCGTATCGTGACGTTGAACGCGGACCGGGAAGCGTCGGCAGTTGCGGAAGAGGTGTGGAACCAATTCCAGACCCGGATCGGGGTTCCGTGCAAGCTCCGGAGCCAGGAGCGCCAGGAAGCGGGCCGCAAGAATTCCTCAAGCTGGGGGGCCGGGTCCATCGGGGACGAACGATGAAAACCATACTCGACCCTCAACCTTCCACCACGAGCCAGTTCCTGGAGCGCCGGTGGTATGACAAGCAGTACAAAACCTGGACCGAGTGGGAGGAGATCCAAGGCGAGGAACTCCGCCGGAAGTACGGCACTATGGTCGAGGAATGGAAGGAGTCGTGTATCCAGTGGATTCAGGTCGGTGGCCACTACGAGTACCGGATCGGAACCAGGACCAGCGTGGTGGAGTGGCAGGTTTCATACCGCTAACTATGCGGTATGCAGTTGAGTGCCCTCGCCCATAAGCTCCTGAACGAGGAGAGCCCGAACCGGCTCGATGAATCGGTTTTCCATCAGACCTTCGACGAAATCCCGGATAGCCCACCCTACGGATTCTGGGTCGACTACAACGGCGGTTGGATGGCTGTAAAGCATGAGGCCCACCAGCGCATCGCCGAAGAGGAGCTAGGGTTGTCCCGGGAGGATCCGGACGAGGTTTATGCGCAAGCCTTCACCAAACTGAGGTGGGCTCGCCTGAACTGCTGGGCGAAGCTGTCGGTGAACGGGCACCGGCTCTCCAACGCGCAACGCCGCACTATCAAGGATATCGCCGACTTATATAGGATCCCCGTCTCCTACGAAAACTATGTGAGTGCCGGAGAGATAGACGTGTTCCGCCCATAGAGGGCAGCGACGGCGGCGTCGTAAGCTTCGTAGTTCAGGAGTGAAAGGAAAGCCTGTTGTCCCCGGCCAGTGCGGCTGCAACGCCACACTCCGGTCTTCCGGGCATGAAACCCGGCTTTGATGAAGTCGAAGTCAGGATCGTGGTCGAAGGCGGCAACGAGGGCCTGGACCATGGCCTTCTGCGTGGTCCGGGGTGGGGCCGTCCAGTGGAACTCATAGGCGGCGGACCATCCGGAACGGTCTCCTGGGGTACCGTAGCTGTTCTTGTAACAGAACACACCAGGCATGTATCGCTGGAGCTTGGTGAGAAGGGCTTGCGCTTGGTGGAAGGAATAGTCCAGGCAGCCATTGATCCGGAGGACACCGTCGAGGAGGGCGGGAGGAGATGAAGTGGTTTCGGGCATGGTGTCATTATAACACAAACCCCGAGTTTTGTCAAGTTATCTCCCCCAGCCTACAGCTTGATGTCTCCCCAGTCCTCGTCCGATGCTGCAGCCCCGGTCTGCTTGGCGTAGCTGGTGCCGTCCTCCTCCTGGAGTGCGGGCTGGACGGACTGGGAATCGAAGAACGGCTTGATCCATCCGTCGAAGGGGTTGACCTGGGTAGGGAAGATCTCCCGGAGGCGGAGGGACCGGAGCCGGGTGTTCCCCAGCCATTCACTGTAGCTTCCCAGGCCCGCCGGAGTCAGGCCGACGATACTGCCCTGGCTGAAGAGGTGGTTGGCCCAGTCCTTCTCCTCCTGCACTGCCATCCGGTACGCTTCGTAGATGAGGTCCGTGTTCTGGCGGTAGAGGTCGGCAAACCCTTCCTCCGGGACGTCGCGCCAGAACCGCATGATATTCTGGGTGATAGCGACGTGGAGGTTTTCGTCGCGGCTGATGAGCTTGATGATCCCTCCGTTCCCGGTCATCTGGCCCCGGGCCGCGAAATAGAAGGAACAGGCAAAGGAGACGTAAAAGGTGACGCCCTCCATGATCTGGGCGGCGAGGACGGCGTTGAAGAGGTTCTGCCTCAGGTCCGTGGAGTTGGTGGTGAGAAGGGTGTCGAACTTGGACTTGAGGTTCGTCATCCGGTTTACGATTGCCGGGGAGTCCAGGACGCTGTCGTAGAACCCGGAGGGGTCGGCGTAGGCGTTGTCGAGGATGTGGGTGTAGGAGCGGCTGTGGAGGGTCTCGAAGGAAGCCCACCACTGCATGCACGACTCCAGGGAACTATTGGTACAATGGCTGATGAGGGCGTTGATGCTGCGGCTCAGCATCGAGTCCCCGGCAATCTGGAACCGGAGGTTGTCGTCGAAGATGGCGCGTTCGGAGGTGGTGAGGCGGGCGTGGTCACCCCGGTCCTTGGTCAGGCTGATGTCCTTGTGCCGCCAGAAATAGCTCTGCTGCCGGTCCGTGAGTTCGTTGAAGATCGGGTACCGTGGATGGTCAAAGCGCTGGAGGCCAATGGGCTCACCCAGGAACATAAGCTGTTTCCGGGGATTGGAGGGCTGGAGGGAAAGGACGGTGTTCATGTCGTTAGAGAAACGCTTCGGAGGTTTTGGTGGATGCGGTCAAATGCTGTTAGAGAATAAGGAAAAGGCGTCGGACCGGGTGGCTCCAGAGTCCCGATCCGACGCCCGGGGTTTTGACACCCTAACCCGCAGCTAGGGGGTTGGCAAAGCGGGTTCGGGTGCTGGGGCACGGGAAGCTTCCTCAAGCCCTTTTGCAATCTCGGCCAGCACCTGTGTCACCTTGGACAGGTCGTCCGGAACCCTGGACACGGCACGGGCGTAGTACGTGGAGAGGGTGTTGGCCAGGATGACGAAGTGGTTGGACTTGCCGTAGGCTTCGAGGGTCGCCAGAATCCGGTTCCGGACCTCGACCTCGGTGGGTTTCTCCTGCGGGATGGTGCGGAGGGCGGAGGCGATCTTCACCAGGATCTTGGCGCGGAAAGCCCGCTCCTCCGGGGTCTGGGCCGCGTCGAGCAAGCCCACTGCGGCCATCTGGGTGGCGGGACCGATCAGCGGCACGAGGTTCTCCTGCTTCTGGAACACGGCGCAGCTGTTCAGGAGGAGAAGGATGGGGAGTACGAGAAGGAAGTGGGACCTGGTTTTCATGTGGGTGTCTTGGGTTTGGTTTTTGCTTTGGGTTTGGTTTTTGCTTTGGGTTTGGGAGGGATGGGCTTGGGGATGGGGCGGATAGGGAGGACTGGCCCCAGTGCATCGACTGGCAGAACCGGGGCGGAAGGGCGCATTTCCGCGTCTTCCCAGGTTCCACCGTCCTCATCGTCCGGGCCAGCGGCTGCAGCGCCTCCCGTGGTATCTTCCGGCCCTGGAACAGGCACCTTCGCTACTCCATAGAGGGCCAAGGTCGCCACCAGCTTCCCGTCAATCTCCACGATCACAGGGTAATAACCGGCGGATGGAAGCTCAAGGGGCTGGAATTTCAGGATGGTGGTGCAGACACAGGTGGCTTTGAGCGTCACAACCGGTTCCATCGTGAACTGGAGGGGCCCGAGTACAGCGGCGGACCGGCCCAGAATGGTGACTGCCGCCTGGTGCTTCCCGCTCTTGCGGAAACAAAAGGAGAGGACCAGGGAAAGGTCCTGTTCCAGGAGCCCCCGGTCATCGGCCTCGATGGTGTCCGTGATCCCGGTCACGGAGAGACGTCCACCATACTCGGCGGCGTAGTCGCAGAAGGCGGCAAGGACGAGTTCCATGGCAAGCAAGTGGTTAGAGGGCACAGCCACCTCCGGCACAGCCGGATTCCGCTCCGGCGCTCTGCTGGTCGCCGTCGTCGGCCACGAGGTAGTACATGGTGTGGAGGCCGAAGCGGTAGGCGTCGTAATGGTCGCGCATCAGGACCGACTGCGGAACCAGCCCGTCCTTGTAGCGGGACGGCTGGTAGTAGGCGTTGGCGGAGATGGCCATGTCCGTGAACTTCTGGAGCGCGGCGATGACGCGGAAGAATCCGACGTTGTTCTCGTATTCGAAGGCGAGTTTGTAGTTCTGGTGGAACTTGCCGATCCCCGGCACCAGCATCGGGACGAACCCGGACTTGGAGGACTTGCTGACAAAGAGCGTCTTGGGTGGCTCGATCCCGTTGGTGGCGTTTTGGAGCACGCTTGAACTCTCCACCGGCATGATCGCTGTCAGGGTGGAGTGCCGCATCCCGTGGATCGCGATCTCGGACCGGAGCCACTCCCAGTCGTGATGGAGGGGCTCGGTGACGAACTCGTCCACCGTCTTCTTGTATGTGTCGATAGGGAGGAGGCCCTGGGACCACTTGGTCTCGTAGAAACCGTCGCAGGGTCCATATTCCTGGGCGAGGCGGACCGAGGCCTTGATCAGGTAGTAGGAGACACTCTCCATGATCTGGGCTGCCCGGTTCGGTGCTTCCGGGGAGTCGTAGGCCAGGCCCTCGCTGGCAAAGAGGGCGGCGAGGTTCGTGATCCCGACCCCGAGACTGCGGCGGGTCGTGGCAAAGGTCCTGGCCCCGGGCGTGAAGTAGTCTTGGAGATCGATGGACTGGTCCAGGCCTAGCACGATCTTGTAGCAGACTTCCTCCAGCTGTTCCGGAGACGTGGTCAGGACATTGACGGCGGAAAGGATGCAGACTCCGGCCTCGGCGTCAATGTCCCGGGGCTTCTGCAGCGGTGTGACGGGGTGGGTGATCTCGGTGCAGAGGTTAGTCATCCGGACCTGGCCCAGCCATGAACAGTGGTTGTTCACACTGTCCACGAACATGGCGTAGTACCGGGTGGTCTCGAAGCGTTGGATCAGGAAGGTGGAGAGCAGATCCCGGGCCTTCACCCGGCGTTTCATCCGGATCGCGGGGTTGGTCTCGGCAGCTTCATAGAGTTCCCGGAACTCCGGCATCCCCATATTGGCCAGCAGTTCCGGCACCTCGTGCGGGCTGAAGAGGGTAACGTCCCGGTTCTGGAGCGCCCGTTCCTGGAACAGCCCTTCAAAGAGGATGCAGTAGTCGAGATGGCGCACCCGCTGTTCCTCGGCCCCGGTGACGGCCTTGAGCATCAGGATTTCCGGCATTTCGTAGTGCCACCAATTGAAACAGACGGTGGCGGAACCACGGCGCACCCCACCCTGGTAGATCCCTCTAACAATGGCTTCGAAGATCTTGAGGATCGGGATGACGCCGGAGTGGATGCTCTCCCCGCCACGGATTGGAGATCCCTCGGCCCGGACCGAGGATGCGTCGAGACCGAGACCATAACGGGAGGAGACGGCCTCGGCGCAGGCGGTGGCGGTGCTCATGATGCTGTCCAGGGAGTCCCCGATCTGGAGCAGGGCGCAGGAGGCGTAAGAGTTGATCCGGCTCCGCATCCCGGAGAGGGTCGGGGTTGGCAGGTTGATCCGGGCCATGGTGTAGTCGTCGTACACCTCCTTGATGACGCGAAGCCGGTCCGGAACGTTCCGGTACAGTCCCATGGCGATGAGCATGTACATGAACTGCGGGGTTTCGTAGACGCGCTTGGTGACTCGGTCCTGCACCAAATACTTGTCCATGAGTTGGCGGACGGCGGCGGCAGTGAGGTTGAAGTCGCGGTCGTGCTGGAGGCACTGGTCGAGTTCGTGGATCTCGGCCTCGGTGTAGGATTGGACGACCCAGTCCGCATAGACTCCGGCATCGTGGTTGTGCTGGATCAGATAGTGCAGGCTCGGTGGGACGATCCCACCCCAGACCTGCTTGCGGAGGCCTGCTAGTGTCAGGCGTCCGGCGACGTACTGGTAATCAGGGCTCTCGACCGAGATCAGACCCACCGCCGAGTCTACCAGAACCGAGTGGATGGAGGAGGTTGGGATACCATCGAAGAGGCCGAATTCGGCCCGCATGGCAATGTCCATGGCGACAGCGTTGAGATCCTTGACTGCCCAGTCCAGGAGCGCGTTGATCTTATCCGGGTTGAACTTCTCGATGAGACCGTTGCGTTTGACGACGTGAATGTCCATAAGCTAGCTAGTGAGTCAGTTGGTGTGAGGGGTGAAAAAGCGATACAAAAAACAGAAAGATCAGGCCCCGGGTTGGGGGAAACGGCCAGCGGCACTATTAACCTTCACCATCCATCCACTCAATGGCGAATGGGGTTAGCTCCGGCGGGCTCCCGGAAAGAAGACCGACCGTAGTCAGCCATTCGATGGTGTCCTCGGAAATCGACTCGACCCGGCCATCCTTGATAGCGAGAAGGGCGTCCCAGTCCGAAGCGTCGAGTTCGTAACCGGTGATCTCTCCCGGGCTTTCAATGCCGTCCACCTGGGTTAGGGCCTCCGGGTCCACTCCGGCCATCTCGTCCTCTTCCTCTCCTGCCTCCGGTTCCACAACGGCTCCGGCTTCGTCCCCGGCAACAAGGTATTTGAGGGGATCCTTGCCTTCTGCCAGCATTTCCAGAGCCGTACTGAGTTCCATCATGGCAATAGCTACGTCCTCACGGGATAAGGACAGGCGGGGCAGCGGTCCACCCTTGCTCCGTCTGGTTCTGAACCGCCCGGTGGCGGAAGTAGTAGTAGACCCCGGCGTCAAGGCCTCCGTTGAAGGAGTAATAAACGGTCTGGCCCTCCAGGCCAACCGGGTCCAGGCCTCCGGAGGGAAAGGCGCGGTACCCGCCGGTTCCGTTGAAGAGAGGGTCGTAGAAGAACCACCGGTCCTGGGCGATGGCACTCATCCGGGAAAGGTGGACGGGATCGAAGTCCGGTTCCTCCGATACCTGGATCTGAAAATGGAAGTTCCCGACTCCGGTGCCGGGTGGCACGGTGAAGGCGTAGTTGAAGACAGCCTCCGGGGACGGACCGGCCACAGGTGTCCCAGGGCGGTCCACCAGGTAGGGAGACTTGTAAGCCGGGGGCTTGTAGGCCAGGGAAATGCGGGGGCGGTAGAGGGAGGACTGGGGTTCGGTGCGGGGCGGTGCCGTGGCGTCGAGATCACGGGCCAGAGGGACGATCCGTGCCAGTGCCGCCTCCACCGCCCGGACCGAAGGGATCCGGAGCCGGTCCCCGGTCTCCAGGGACCAGGGATCCTGGATGTTGTTGTGGTGCAGAGGCACCCACCACAGGTCTACGGTACCGTAGACCCGGTATGAGATCAGGTCGATCCGCCCCAGGTCGGAATCGGTCACAATGTAGAGCCTCTCCCCCTCCCGGTCGATGTCAGGAGGTGTCCATTCCCCATAGTTGACCACGCCGCGCCTGGAGTACACACTGGTACCGCGATAACGGCTGGTCTGGGGCAGGGTCGGAAGAGAGGCCATGGGATCGCGGGCGGGGAGAACGGATCAGGAGCGGATCTGGGTACGGGATGGACCACCGCTATGGTGATGCCCCACCAGTTCCTGGTCCTGCTTCTGCCTGCGGTGGATATGAACGTGGCTGTGGTTATGGTACTCCCCAAGCGCCGACTCTCTCTTCCTTTTGAAAAGTGAAACCAAAGAGGGCCAAAGGTAGACGGAGACAGAGGCTAGAACCATGTAGACCGCGATGGCGTCAGCCCGGTCCTGCATGTGAAGGGGTACAAAGTAGGTGCACCCCTTCAGGACGAAAAAGGCGAAGGAGAAGAAGACGGCGAACCTGGTGTGGCGGGCAGCAGTCACGAGTCCGGTGCCGGTCACGAGAAGTATCAAGTAACAGATGATGGCCCCGGCAACCAGGCCGGAAAACATGAGGTATTGTGAGAGCGAGTTCATAGCATGGGTGGTGGGGTTGGGGTGTAGTGGGGGAATTGCTAGGGGGAGGAGGATGGATCCTCATCCCCGTCTTTATCTCCATCTTTGTCTTTACCCCTTGGCGGGCCTGGTCGCCTGGGTGTGACGTGCGGGAGTTTCGGGTGCGGTTTCGCCTGGTGGGTGGGTGGCTGGGGTGGCTCATCCCCCGGGTCTTCGAAACCAGCACGTTTGAAGAACTTCCGGGCCAAGGACGGGGAGATACGGTCGAGCAGGTTGATGACCGGGTAGGCCACGGCATAGCCAACGGCTCCGAAAGCAATCCCCAGAAGAACGAGAAGGATAGGGTCGTTAGCCAACTCGGTGATCTGCGGGTAGTACAGGGCCGCCAGGCGGCTTCCGAAGATGCCCATCATGAAGGCCCCCATCGACCTCCCTACCAGAAGCCGACCTTTGTCCATCTGGGTCTTCAGGCAGTAGGTGGCTCCAGCGGCCAGGGCGCTTCCGCCCAGGGTGTAGACGGCCCAGGTGGCTGCGTTGGGTCCGTTGACCGTAGCCGCAAAGACCACTGCCGCCATGACGACGATGTCGGTCGGGGCGGGAGGGGTAGCCACGGTTAGAAGGGAAGTAACGTTCAAGCTCATCTTCCAAAGAAACTGGTTAGGGGTAGTTCGACATCGAAGACCTCGTCCTCGAAGCCCTCGAACTTGAAAATAGCGGCAATCGTCTGGGTGTCGTCCTCGGAACGTACGTCCAGGCGCTCGGTCCGGATGCGGGGTTCATACCCGGCGGTGTCCATGAGATACCGGCGGCTAACCTGGCGCGTGATGAAGTCGTTCTGCTCGAAAACCTGCTCATGGATCCGGCATCCGAGTTCGGGTTTCATCACCCGTTCCATGGGTCTGGTACCGAAAAGGAGTGAGACCGAAGCCTTCACCAGGTCCCGGTCCACGGTTCTGGGGAAGTTCCAGTTTTCGGGTTTGAACGGGACGTCGGCGGTAGTGCGGGCTCCGGCCAGGTCCGACCGGCGCACGGCCACCTGGGCGGAGAAAGCGTCATAGTTGTCCTCCAGAGCCGTATCCAGCTCCAGGGTTGCACTGTCTCCGGATATCACCCTGGCGCTGGTGATGAACCGGCCATCCTGGGTGATGACGAGGACGGCCCCGGAGACGGGTTGAGGTGCTACTGCGACCACGATCCGGGTGTCGCCGCGCAAAGCCGGGGCGGCCAACGTCGTGGTCGATTCCGGGAACGCTTTTTCCAGGGCTTCGAAGCTACGCAGGACGGTCTTGGACGGTAGAGCTGGACCCGCATACTTCACCAGGTCCTTGCGCCGTTCCTTCTGCAGGAGATAGCGGAAAGGGAAAAAGCCCTCGGGGTTGAGATCACCCTCCGCCGTGGTGCGGTTGTCTTCCCCGTCCCGGTTGATCAGGATGACCTGGACCGTGTAGTTGCCGGGGTTCCGATAGTTGTGGGTGTAACGGTAGGGGCGGCCCGCTACCAGAAGCTCCGAAACTTCCTCGGTTCCGTCGTCCCAGATCACGCGGTGTTTCAGGTACGGGGAATCGGCGACCCCTGACAAGCCGGGGATGAACTCTATCACAGCCTGGCTTTCATACTCCAGGGTCCACCCACCACCCTGGAGCGACATGCCTCTACCATTGACGGCGTTACCGGCTTGGTCAAGGCGGAAGGTAGGTTTGCTCACCCCCATAGCTACGGGCTGGCATGGCGTCTAGTTATGGGACGCCATGCCATCTCCCCATATTAACATCCCGTATTTGAGGGCGAAGATGGAAGCTGCAGTCGGCAAGGCCCATCCCGTATCCTACAGCGGACTCCCCAGGGAGATGCCCCTGAAGGAATACCACCGGTGGGTTGAGGACTACGGGTTCGGCCCTTGCGGGGTGTTGTCATGGATCAACCATCAGGACCACGGATTTAGCATCGTCAGCTGCGAGGTCGAGACATCACAAGGGCGTTTCCTCCACTACGTCAACCTGGACCAGGAAGGCCATATTTTCGACGAAGCCAACCCCTGGGGGAAGGTGACCTACCACGACCTCGTGGACGAGGACTATCCGGAAATCATCTCGGACGGAAACATCCAGGAAATGCGGAAACGCCTCCGCCGTCCGGAGCGCTAGGGCTTGCGCTGCCCCAGGACGTGCTTGGGATTCTTGCGCGGATAGAAGGTGTCAGGATCCTTCGGCCCCTTGCCCGGATAATGCTGCCGGTCCCACTGCTTGGCGATGACCTTGGGGGACTTGGGCTGGGTCGGGTGCGGTTCCTCTTCGGCCAGGAGGCGTTGGGCCAGGGAGTTGGGTAAGTTCGGCATAAAACGTTCCTGGCCTCGTCCGGCCTCGATTCCGGCTTCGATCCTCTCGGCCTCGGCCCGGGCCTGGTCGTAAGGGCGGCAAAGGACGTCGCGGAAAAGCCGGACGAGGGGGCCGATTCCGGCTTTTCCAACCCCCGGGACTCCTGATAGTTCTGCCTCCAGTTGGGTCGTGAACGCGGCCTGGAGCTTTCCCGAAAAATGAGCTGATGGGTGGATCTCGGTGGCGTAGGTGATCGCGGCGTTGAAATCGGAATGTGTGACGTGGACGGGTTCGTTAAACTTTGACAGGAGAATGGCTTCGAATTCCGGCCACGGACCCCGGCCCGTGGCTCTCACATACCCGGCTACCTCTTCCGTGTAAAGGGAGATAGCACGCGCGTTCAGATAATGAGGCTCAGCTTCAGGCCATGGCCCCTTTAAGATGTCGACGGCGTAACGGATCGAGTACTCGACCCCTAGGCCACGATCCAGGTCGCCCAGGATCTTGGCTTCACCCTCCGGCCACCGCCATTCGGGCCAAGGAGGGTTGTCGGCATGACGCTTCAGCAGTAAGAGATAAGAGTGGATCCGTTCCGCCCCCACGGAGAGGATGCTGGGTTCAGCTGCGGGAAAGCGGCCCTTGAGAACACGAACATAACCTACGGCAGCCCATGGATCGGTCGCGATCAATCCCTCCGCCTCAGGCCACCGCCGCTTGAGGTGGTCATGGGCGAAGTTGGCAGCGGTAGCAGCGGAACCACGCTTCAGAACCAGTCCGACGACGTCCAGTCCTACGGATTCGAAGGCCGTGACCGGGACCGGGTCGTCCATCACATCCATGCACATGACCTCACCTTCCCCGATATGAAGGAGTTGATAAGGGGCGTCGTCCTCCAATTCCGAGGACGTCAGGTAGTAGAAGGGCGGACCGTAATCGGGGCTGTTGAAGAAGGCCGGATCCTTGACACACCATTCGGTATGGCGGAACAGCTTCGCCCCAGCCTCCGAGGTAGTGACCTTGTAGAGTTTGAAATGCCCCTTTTCGGCCAGGAACTCAACCCCGTCTTCGGCCTTGATCCGGACCAGTTCCTTCTTCCCGGGAGCGGCGGCTTCGACGGCACGGGCGAGGTCGGCGTAGGACTGGAACTGGCCGATGTCCTTGGGGCCGGTCCAGGTCGAAGTCCGGGACAGCTTGGCGAACTGGGTCAGGCGCTCCTGCAGCTTCCCAGCATCCTCCGGGAGACGGATCTTGCCACCAGCCCAGAGCTTGCAGATCCAGGCTAGGTACTTCCCTCCGGTGGGATCGGCGGCAGCAGCGGTTTCGATCTGCTCCGGAGTTAGGTTGAACTGCCTGGCCATGAGCTGGAGGCGGGCCGGAGAGACGGCTTCGTCGAGGGCAGCGATGAGGGAAAGAACGTTCATGTCAGTCTCCATCCAAGGGACGCTTGAGCGGGGTAGAAGCAATAACTTTGTCGATCTCCTTGGTCCACCAGTCACCACTGTCCTGGGGGAAGTCATCATCGTCGCGGTCCACCCCACCCAGGGAACGGGCGTGGGTGATGGCGTGTTTGATACCTTCGAAGGGGAAGGTCACCGGCCCCACCGGAGGCCAGATCCAGTCACAGATCCTTTTGCCTGTCGGCGAGATACGGTCGTCTTCCAGATATTCGCCCTCCTCATCCTCAACCGAGGCATAGGGGACGGTGACGTAGATCTGGAGTTCGATCCATCGTTCATGGAAGGAACCATCGGCATGGATGGGTCGGACGGTGCAGGGATGCCCTAGCAACTGTTTCTCGACGAAGGCGTCGATTCTGACATCGGCAAAGGTGGCCCTGATGGGGTCAGCAGCAGGCCACTCCGGGTCTCCGCCGTGACCGTGGGAACCGCTCGTGGAACCGTTCAGGGTTGCGACGAGGACCGAAATCGTGTTAGCCTCTTCCAGCCGGGTGATGAGAGTCGTGGCGTTCATCGGCTAAGCTCCCGCGTCGGTTCGTGGTTCGGGTGATAGTACCGCACCGCTTCCTCCCGCTCCCGGAGCAGTTTCCAGGCCAGCGCTGCCTCCTCCGCTTCCGGGTTGGCTGGTTTTCTGGCACAGGCGGTGAGGCAGACCAGGGTAAAAACGGAGGCAAGGAGTTTCACCTGGATAGCTACTCCGGTGGCGGAAGGCCGGATCCCCATCCGCCACTGCCCTATTTATCCTTCAAATGCCCGTCACCAAAAAGCTGCCTGAACCTATCGGAGCCCTGATCCTGGACCAAGAGGGGCTTCCCAAGGAACGAATCCCTATCTTCGGGATGAACGAAGTCCAGTTGGCCCGGAATGCGAACTGGACGTCCCAGGTCGGTTTCCAGGCGATGTCTATCCACACCTGGATCGGGAGCAATCCCATGGTCTTCAACTTCAATTTCACCCTGGCTGCCGGGGTCCACAGCCGAGGCACGGATACCAAGGTCATGACCCGGGAGGACCTGGCAAAGAAAGTGAGGATCGCCCATGCCATGGTCAGTCACCTCTATGATGGCAAAAAGGTAACGTCCCCGCCACGGTGCATGCTTATCATGGGTGGACTCGTCAACGCTGTAGGGTACGTCAATGAAATGAACTGCAACGGCCAGGCTCCTTGGTCCCTGACACCAGCTGGTCAGGGGGACGTTTTTCCCGTCGTGGGGCGGAACACCGGCACCGGGATGTACCCAACCCTGGTGACCTTCTCCGGATCCTTCACCGCTTTGCCTGGCTACAAGTCCAACGCCGGAGTAGTGGAGATCTCCGATACCAACGAGAAGATGTCGGCCCAACGGATTCTGGAACATGGGTACGACATGCGGTAGGACCTACCTTTCTTCTATCTTCTACCCTTCCCCTTTTACAACATGGAGTACGACTACAACCTCAAGGATCTGGCCACGGACGAGCTTTACAACCTCCTCCCGTACGTCGTCCGTGCCCAGGACCCGGATGTTATCAAGCATTATTTTGCCGCTTTGGCCGACCAGCACAACTTCCTGGTCAGCAAACTCAGGGAGATGCCGAGGGCACAGGACCCGACCCAGGCCGGGGCCTTCGTCCCGGAGTCGCTAGGGGAAAGCAGTGCCGTCTTCGCGGAGTGGCTGCAGGTGCGCCGTACCGTGCCCCAGACTCCGGAACTTGTGGCCCGGGCCGAAACCCTCTCCGGTCTCGTCCCGTACTCTATCAACGCCCATGAACGGGAACAACAAATCCTGCGGCTCCTGGCAAAGATCGTAGGGGAGTCGATCGAGTCCGGTCTCCCGGAAGCCTCCATCCGCCCTCTCCTGGCCACCGCGATCCAGCGGCACCAGATCCGGGGCGGGCACGTCAGCTTCAGCCTTCTCGGTCGGATTGCCGGATTCTTCGAACTCAAGGTCCGAGAACTCTGGACCCGCTTCTCTATCACCAATCCCTCCGACGCCGACGACCCTGAAAATGAGTCCGATTTCTCCCCGGTTCCGGACCAACGCCCGTTCTGGCCCCGCAACGACCGGCACCTGGGTGTGGGAGACCCCGGGTTTGAAGCAGACCGGCAACTGCCGGAGGGTGATCCTGCCTACAATCCCTTCATCCTGGATGACGACGGGACTGTCGAAGTCGAGTTCCGGCAGCTCCTCCTCGACCCGCGTTCGACCCGGTACTACAACACGGTGCTGAACGGGAGAAACCCTTTCGTACATGTGCTAGGGGAGGTGGAAGCCAGGCTCAAGCCCGGGTTCTACACCATGGGCGGCGGGACGGAGTCCGCCCCTGCCCGTGCCACGGTGCCGTACCGCACCGGCACCGGTTCCGTGACCTTTGAAGCCATCACCACCGGGGACTACGGAAACAAGGTCACGATTACGGTCGGGAACGAAACCTCCGGCCACCAGAGGATCGGCCTGGAGGGACCAAGGTCAAAAATCAAGTTCAAGTCCTCGGTCTTTGACCTCATCCTTGGCGTGGACCCGAACACCTTCTTCTCGACCTTGCCCGCTATCCCGGTCACGATGGTGTGGGACGCCACGGTCCACGACGGCTCCCTGGGCCGCAATCCCCCTGCCTTCCCTATCACTGGCAACTCCACCGGAGGCGTGGCTGTTTCCCACCCTGACACCCACTATCAGTTGAACCTGGACGGATATCAGGAGCTGATGACGGTGATGAGGAACCTGATCGAGGAAGTGCGGCCCATCACCCGGACGATCCGGAGGCGGGCTCTGGGTCTGGTTTTGTCGTCCTTCGTGCGTTACGCCCCGTCCCTGGCCGTCAACCATGTGGTGCTGACGGACAGCTCCGGGCAAAACTGGAGCCTGAACCTGTCGTACAACACTGTTAGCTGGACCAAGACCTCGGTCGAAGCCACCTTGGCCCCAGTCCAGTACGACCGGGTCCAGGAACGGTGGATGGTGTGGGCTATCAGCACGGACGGGGTTTTGATCCCGTACCCGTCGTTCCTGGAGGACCGGAACCAGGCCGATACCGTCGTCTACTATCCGGGGTCAGGCTTCGTCTGGCTGGAAGGGGGCGGACTCCTATCCGGTGCCTACACCCTGCTGTCGGACAGCCTCCACGGGGACGGAACCGGGGATGAAGCTGTGGTAGGAGAAGCTTATACCCACGTCTCCGACAACCCTCCGGGCGTGCTGGTCCGGGCGGTGCCGCCGGTACAGGCCCGGGACTTCATGAGTGCGGAAGCCTTCTATGGCACCGCACCTCCGGAAAGCCTCATCTTCCAGCCTGTCCCTGAGGACGACCTCCGGGTCTTCCCCACCTTCTACGACACGACCCGGAGCCACGTCGCGGCCCACTTTGGTACCGAAGACGGCGGGATCGAAGGGAACTGGAGCTACACTAACGACGGCCAAGTGATGGCCAACGACCTCAGGCTCCGCCATGCGGGCACCGGCACTGGCCTGGTGGACCCTGTCCCTACCGGGGCCGGAGGACGGGGCATGACCTATGATGAGCCGGTAGGGTTCATGAACTATCACGGGGTTTACGCCACCCGGTACCGGGACGACGGTGCTCCCATCTCCTGCTTCTACCGGTACGATTCCGTCGACGCCGCCTCTGGTCCCACCCTGGTGGTTGGACCCGGGATTTCCGGTGATGGGCCGATGGAAGGAGGAGTGGCTCCGGAGCCCTGGTCCGTACCAGAAGCGATGGGACCGGCGTCCTGGGATCCGGACACAGTCACGGACTGGCACCGGTACAACCTCTTCGACCTTTACCCCGCCGGACCCTATACCGGAGTGGCCAATGCCAGCTCTGTGCTCCGGGTCATAGGCATCCAAACCCAGCTGCCTCCGGGGTCCGGGGTGAGGCTGGCTTCCTCCGACCCTGAGAACGACGGCCCCCACGCTGGTCTCATCCACATCGTGGAAGGGTTCGGGTACGGCTACGGCGGGTACCTGAATACCACCAGTGCCTGGTTGGGCGGTCCTTCCCTTCCCGGGGTGGCCTGGTACCGGAGCCAGCCGTTGAGGAGCGAAGGCGTCGCCACGGTCAAGCTCGTCCTGACAACCCCGGAGAACGGCGAGGGAACAGTGCAGGTCCGGCTCTTCGCCAAGACCGGGGACGGGGACGACGTCCTCCTCAACGCCGCCACTCCGATCGCGATGGGGCGCGGGGATTCGTACTCGATCGAGATCACGCTCCCGGACATCGACGGCGATACCGCCGAACTCTTCTGGCTGGAGAGCACCGGGACCATGACGGCGGTGGCCGAAGTCTCGTTCCTGGGACAGCCGGTCCTGACCCGGGCTGGTCAGCTCATGGCCTCGCACACGGACCGGGACGACCTCCAGGTTTTCATCCTGCGGGAGGGGGAACGCTGGTGGACCTACGACGCCAACGGCCCTTCACCACAGGGCGATTCGTTCTGGCGCGGCGGCAGCGTTTCCGGCACCCGGAATGGTTTCTATCTCGACCGTGGGGAACTACCGGCACTATTGTTGTTCGAAACCGGCACCATCAACCTGACGATCGACCGCGAAGACCTGTTCCTGGGTGTGGAGGATGATGGACTTACCATCGACATGCTCAATTCCTAACCACCCAACCCTTTAACTTTCAACCCACCAACACCATGATCCTAGCCACTCTCGACTTCGGCACCACCGAAACCCCCGGCGAAAGCCACCGTTCAGCCTTCTCCAAGATCGACGAAAACTTCCAGATAGTCAAGGAGGAAGTGGAAAACCTGGCCCTGGGCGGGGCTGCCCAGGGCGACCAGGCCATCGCCAACATGGGGTTGTCGGTCCTGGTAGCCAGTGGTATCGACACCGTGCGGTACGTGAACCCAATTCCTGACAACTGGCAGGCCGAAGCTGACACCATAGTCAAGGCCATCCTGGGGACTCCCAACATCGGGGACAACGCGTTCGACGGGTGCAACAGCCTCGCCAGCCTCACGATATCAGTGGCGGCACGGACCGGAGGCGGCAACAGTATGGTCCGCACCTGGGCCTACTGCAGCACTCTCACCACCTTCCCTGGCCTCAGCGTCGCCGGGGTGACGAACTTCACCGGCACCTGGAGAAATTGCACGGGTCTGACGTCGTTCCCGGCCTTGAACATGACCTCCGGCACCCTCTTCGACTACGCCTGGGACCAGTGCACGGGTCTGACCAGCTTTCCTGTCATCAACATGTCCAACGGCGTGAGTTTCATCAACACCTGGGCCGGGTGCGGCTTCACTTCGTTCCCGGTCCTGAACCTGCAGGCGGCGGGGGACTTCACCGGGGCCTGGTCCGGGTGTACGGGTCTGACGTCGTTCCCGGTCCTGACCGGGCTCATTGCCGACAACTTCACCGGAGCCTGGTCCGACTGCAGTGGCCTCACCAGCTTCCCAGCCTTGTCCCTGGTTGGGGGCTACAGTTCCGGCGGCGTCGTCCTCGACGGTGCCTGGTCCGGTTGCAGTGGCCTCACCGGATTCCCTTCCGGTATCAACCTCTCCGCTGGCGTGAGTTTCGTGAATACCTGGGCCGGGTGTACGGGTCTGACCGGCTTCCCGGCCCTCGACCTCTCCGCTGGCGTCAGTTTTTCCAACGCCTGGGGTGGGTGCACCGGCCTCACCAGCTTCCCAGCCTTGTCCATTCCGGTCTGCACCGATCTTTCCAGCGCCTGGTACGGGTGCACCGGCCTTATCACCTTCCCGGCCATCGATATGGCATCAGTGACCAGTTTCAGTTCGACCTGGAACGGATGCTCGGGCCTCACGGAATTCCCGGCCTCGGTCTTCGACGGCTGCACCGCCACGGATTTCGCCGGAGCCTTCGCCGGATGTGCCCTGGACGAGGCCTCGGTCGACAACATCCTGGTGTCCCTGGATACCGCCGGGGCGTCGAACGGGACCTTGGACATCAATGGCGGCACTTCATCCGCACCGGGGAGCGCCGGGGTCGCAGCCATCGCCAACCTGGTGGGTAAGGGCTGGACCGTGAACACGAACTAGTCCGCATGGTACGGGACGAGGGAGGGCGTGGTGAGCACTGTGAAACGGCGGTCCGGAGGTGAGACCGGTTGTTCGTGCGGCCAGTCCCCATAATTCTGGAACTGTTCCTGCGTAATCTCGCCGAAGAACTTGATGGAACTGGTGCGTTCAAACCGCACCAGTTCGGACAGATCCCCATTGACGGAGGAGACGCAACCCACCACCATGCCGTCGTAGTCACTGACGACCTCGTAGTAACGGGTGGGATGGCAGATAGAACACCGGGCGGCGAGTTCGGGGTGAAAGTGAACGTAGCCCTGGCCTGCGGCACACGGGACGGTTGGTGTGGATGGGTTAGACATGGGAGGTGAGGGATTTGGCGTGGGCGAGGCACTTGCCGGTGACGGTGGTTAGGCGATTTGCGTAGGACTCGTTATGGTTCATTTCCCCAAGGGAGTGGACGAACTCGTGGATGGCGTCGGAGAGCAGCTGGAACCGGTCGGCCCGGGTCGGGAAGCGCTTTTTGAAGATGGTCTGCTTTTTCCCGTTGTTCTCGGTCTCGACGATGCGGACGGGGTTGATGTAGAAGATGCGGCGTTTGTTGTCCCACATCGCGTCCACGTCCTTGGAGAAGACGAACCCGATCGAGAACTCCCCCGCGACCCCGTTGATGCCGTGGATCTTGATGAGGGTTTCGATCCAGAACGTGGCGATCTTGAGGCAGTACTTGCCCATGCCGGTCGGGGTGAACCAGTCCGGCACCTTCTCCCCGGTGTTGTTGGCGGTGTAGAAGTGGTAGCCGATCTTGTGGGAGTGGCCACCGGACTCGACCACGGCGTCGGAGTGGTGGAGTTCATGCTCGGCGTTCTCGGCCAGGACGTGGGGGATGACGTCGGCGGCGAGTTCACCGACACTCACCGTCACCTCATGCGGCTCCACCTTCTCCTTCACCACGGTCCGGGCGGCGAGGCTGCTACCCAGGAGCAGTTGCGTCGTGGTGATAGCAGGGACCTCCTGCTGTTCCTCGGATTCCTCGATCACGTCGGTCTTGTTGGCCTCGTAGGCGGCAGCCAGCATTTCCTGCTGGACGAAGACCTTGACCTTGTTCCCGTGCCATTCCCGGATCTGCCACTTGGTCTTGAGGGCGTCGAGACGGGACTGGGACAGCTTGCGGAGGAAGTTGTCGAACTCGTAGTAGTAAGGCCAGACCATGGCGTCACGGTTGGAGGTCAGGACCGAGGTCGAGGGCTTCGTGATTTCCACGATCACGGTATCAGCCCCTTCCATCCGGGAGAACATCGGGATTCCCTGGACCCGTACCACGACCATGCCGGTCATGGCAGCAGGATCAGGAGTGGTCTCGGGGTCGATGAGGTGGACGGTACCCCAGTCGTACTCGCAGGAGGCAGGACCGGCCTTGTATGAGGTGGTCTGGCGTTCGCCGTTGTAGAGAATGGTGCCGTCCCACTCGCAGAGGCTGAGGAACTTGCGGATCTGATAGTCGATCCCGGCAAAGGCGTTGGTGAGGACGAGGCGGGTGCGAGTCCCGGCGTGGCTGTGGCCCTCGGTGAATCCGTAGTTGCCACCGACGCCGACGACGGTGAACTCACCGGTCTCAATCTCCCAGGACTGCTGGCACAGGACCAGTTCCTTGGCGCGGCCAAAACCCCCGACGCTGCCAGTGTTGGCCTTGGCGGATCCGCCCAGGGCCAGGAACTTGTCGAAGAGGACTTCGCGGCTCATGGGTTCGCCGTTGTTGGTGACGGTGAGGACGTAGGCAGGAACGCCATCGTTGTCGGTCTCCAGCTTGTGTTCCACCTCGATGCGGGTGCAGCCGGGGGCGTCCTTGCCGTTCTGGATCATTTCACGGATCAGAGCCCAGCCGGGTTCGGCATAGTCCCTGGTGGCATGGGCGAAGAATTCGGGGGCGATAGTGACGGAGTTGTTGCTCATGCCGACATTATAACACACTCCTGGCCGTTTGTCAAGTCTACCCTATTCAAAGCCACATTCAACCATGGATTGACTGTTCCCGGGCGGACTGGTAGACTGGCGGACTATGAGTGACCAAATACCGCCACCACCTGATGTCTATGAGTTCTCCGTCCCTGCCGGGGAGACGCTCATCCTGACAAAGTCCGCTCCCAACTACTCCGTGACCTTTCACAACGGCGGGGTTCAGGTAGGGGCCTTCGACTTCAACGTCACTCCCTCTACCTTTACCGGGGACGTGGACGAGTCCGCGAAGCTGTTCGTGGAAGCCGTCATCAAGATGTTCGATGCCTATAAGGCAACGGGGAGCATCCGTCCGGATGACGCCTCCCTCAACCAGGACAAACCATGAAACGCCGCTCCTTCCTGGGTTCGCTCCTAGCCGCGTTTGCCCCTGCCCCCCTACCGGCACTAGCGCCAGCGTCACCGTCGGCAATGCACGTCGTTAGCAGCGGTAACGTGGGTCTGGGGACGACCACACCCATGATGGTTCTCAACATCGTGTCCACGCCGATCAAAGGCACGCCGCGCAAGCTCCGCATGCCGTATACTGGCTCGGTGAGGGTGAAGGGGGATTGACAAACACCTTGGAGTGTGTTATAAGTAAGGATGAACGACTTCCACGATTCCTACTACCCCGCCTCCGCCCCCCGCGACGTTTACGACTTCGAAGACGAATACGAGGAGGCGGAGAACGAGCCCATTGTCACCGCTGCTGTCACTATTACTGGAGAAAGCGAACGCGCCTACCGCGTGGAGGTGAACTCCCACAACGGCGTCCCGGACGGGTGGTACCCCAAGTCCAAATGCTCCCTGGTCCGGAACATCCTCAACCCCGGCACTGGAATGCTGGAGGTGCCGCAATGGCTGGTCGAGAGGAAACAAACCGGTCGGCCCGGCGTGGAGGGTCTCTTCCACCGCAAACAGTCTAACAAACCAAAGTCCAAATCCAAACCCGAGTCTAACGAACCCAAATACATCATGAACCTGCAGAGCAATCCCCACTACATCCTATCCCTGGTCGACGACACGATCAAGACCGTCGCCGCCGTCTTCGCCGGTGGCGGCAACAAGACCAAGTACGTCTTCAAGACCCGTCTCAACCTCGCCGTCGGTGACAAGGTCATCGCCGACACCAAGAACGGCCTCAGCATTGTCGAGGTCGTCGAGGTCCACACCGTCCCCACCTTCGACATCGACGTCGAGTACTGCTGGGCGTTCCAACGCGTGGACACCGAGGGGTACCAGACCATGCTGGCCCGGGATAAGGAGGCGCTCGACATCCTCCGCGAAGCCAAGCGCCGTACCCACCGGCAGGAGGCGCTGCTGGAAGTGGAGAAGATGATCGGTCCCGACGTCCAGCGGATGCGGAAGGCGCTCCAGGGCGAGGTGGTGGAAGAGGAAGTCGCCTAATCCCAGACACGAAGAGGGCCGCACCTGTTACCGGGTGCGGCCCTCGCTATGATCGGTTAGTAACCGCCCGCGTGGCCCTCGGGATCGGGATCGTCTCCGCGATGGCCGTCGTCACCTTCGTGCGTGTAGTGCTGTCGGTACCAGTCCAAGATACCGTCCGGGTTGTTCAAGGAGAAATCCAATGAAGCACCATCATAGTTGGGACTTTCCTCGGCAGTGGCGTATGCGTATTCATCATCCACACAGAGACTACCAACTCCGGGGAGCGTGATAACGTCGCTGTAACCATCCTCGGATTTCCCGCCCATCTGGGCATCGATCCCATTTTGTTGAAGGAAGTCGAGGAGTTGCGAAGCGCCGCCGGTCTGGGCTGAGGGTGGGGGCTGGTCGTCGTAACCAGCGTTGACGTCCGGATTCATGGGGCCGAAGGCTTCCTGGAACGGAATGCCTTCGACGAGGGAGACGAGTTTTGACGGGGTGGTTTTCATGGTAGTTGATGGATGGGCTCCGGATTATTTCTTGGCCTTTCCTTTGGGCTTGGGGGCGTCGGCGGCGTCGGAAGGGGCGGCGGGGGTCTCGGGCGCGTCGGAGGCGTCTCCGGTGGCTTCGGGAGTGGCTTCGGGAGCAGGAGCCTCGGGAGCCTCGGGAGTGGCTTCGGGAGCAGGAGCCTCGGGAGCCTCGGGAGCCTCGGGAGCCTCGGGAGCCTCAGGAGTGGCGGGAGCTTCAGGGGCGGCGGGAGCTTCAGGGGCGGCGGGGGCGGTTCCGGCCTCCAGGGCCGCTTGTGCCAGGAGGGCAGCGGTAGCGGCGGCAGCAACAGCGGCGGCGTCGGCGGC
>Ga0129318_10000003_pt1 | contig 39188 bp, 58 predicted proteins | sample CPB1_08_DNA_FD_94475 | JGI IMG/M metagenome (GOLD analysis project Ga0129318, IMG submission 94475) | Freshwater to marine salinity gradient microbial communities from Chesapeake Bay, USA - CPBay_Spr_0.1_0.8_DNA | ecosystem: Environmental > Aquatic > Marine > Coastal | place: USA: Chesapeake...
AGGTCTATCTATTGGGTTTATTGGTTTTGCTGCATACACACTTGGCAAATATGATAAAGGCGGGCAAGTTACAAAAGGTGCTCTGGTTCTTGACCAGTTAATTATACCAATGATAGGATTTGCTATAGGTCTTGCAATCATAGGAGCAACCACAGGTAATCCTGTAGATCTTGCGCTTAAAGTTGCGGTAATTGGTGGAGCAATCGTTATTCTTGGATTGGCTGCAAGTATTTTAGGTCAGCCTGAAATTGCTGTATTTGCTGAAATAGGTGCAGGTGTACTTATATCATTAGCTGCTTCACTTGTAGTGTTTGCTGCTGCACTTTGGATATTGTCTAAAGCAGATTTTACAAGAGAAAAAACAGAAAATCTTGGTTATGCTATTTTTGAAATAGGCTGGGCAATGCAAAAATTAGCTGTTGCTGCACCACTTGCACTAGTAGGTGCCGCCATTCTTTTACCAGCATCAGCATCTTTGGTAATACTAACAGGTGCTCTTGCAATATTTAAAACTATAGATTGGCAAGAATCTGATGGAGTGGCTTTAACTAATGCTCTGACAAGCACAGTACAAGGGTTTTCACATGCACTTGATGGATTAGGTGTAACAGGTATAGTTAAAGCAATGGCAGCAATTCCGATGATTGCTTTAATGGGTCTTGCTCTAGTTTCTTTAGCTGCTGGTGTAAAAGCAATGGCAACTTTATCATTCACTGAAATGGAATATGATAAAGCATCAAAGAAACTTGTAGCTAAAAGAGTAGTTAAATTAACTGATGCTGAAATTCAACAGGTTGGTCCAAATGTTGCAAAAATACTAAATGCACTTGCATTACCTCTAACCAGTTTTGGTATGTGGTCAACTTTAGGTGAAACTGGATACGGTCCATTTACATTAGGAGCTGGTTACATGCGAAAAGGTATTCGCGCTGCTGCTGATATTGGAAATGTAATTTCAAGTTTAGCGCAAGGTGTTTCCGATATGGCAAACCTTAACGTTGTTGATTACGAAGTAAGAAACGGAAAACTTGTACCTAAAAGTGTTCGCAAATTAACACCTGGCGATTTCATAATGGCAGGTATTAACACCGGATTCATCCTAGAAACTTTAATGATTCCGTTATCTAATTTTGGAAAAGAATCTACAAAGGGTGAAGGTAAATACTGGGGAGATGGCTATGTAGTAAAAGGTATAGAAGCGGCGGCTAAAGTTGGTAATGCTATTGCAGGTATTGCTAAAGGAGTAACTGATATGGCAAATCTTAACATTGTTGAATACGCTGTTAAGAATGGAAAACTTGTTCCTATATCTACTCGTAAATTAAATGATACTGATTTTACTCTTGCTGCAACTAATGTTGAAAGTATACTTACTGCATTAACTGCACCTCTTACACAATTTGGTAAAGATTATAAAAGCGGTAGTTCTTGGTTTACCGATAGCGCACTTGAGGCTGGTATAGAAGCAACTGGTAAAATAGTTGATCCTATTTCTAAAATGGCTGATATGGTTCTTAAACTTGCAAGCGGTCAAGCAACCATAAATGAAGTTATTAACCCGGGAACTAAAAACGCAAAACTTGTGGCAAAAGGCACAATTAATTTTGCTGATGCTATTCCAACAGCAATCGCTAATGCTAAGAAACTATTATATGCATTCCCACAAATATTTGCCAACTTAGGTATATACCTTGATACATGGGAAGATCAAATAGATACTGCTATAGAATTTATGCCAAGAATGTCTTCTGCTATGGAAGATGTACTTGATGTTTCTAAATCGTATTTAGGAATTACTAAGAACATTGCTGAATCATCTAAGAATGGTAAAAACATTAACGGTGTATTAACTGGCTTTGCAAGTTCGTTAGCAACAATGGGTGCATCTTTTGATAAAATGGACAATAATAAAGTTACGTTATACAAAAAATTTGCGTCAATCACAGAAGGTATGACAAAGATTAATACGCCCTTTGAGAAGTTCACTAAAAACTTTGGACAGTTCACTAAAGATATGGGCATCTTTGTTAAAGTATGGGACGCATTTGGAAAAGACGATGCAAGCAACTTAAAAACATATGCTGACTCATTAAAAACTATAGCAAGTGTTGATGCTGGTAAACTTTCAGCAACTACGCAAGCACTTAAAGAACAAGCGCAAGCGCAAGCAGCCTTAAACAATGCTCAGAAATCAGCGGCAAGTAAAACTCCTGCGGCTGAAGAAAAAGGTGTACTTACTAAAATTGCTGATAAAGCTAAAGAAGTATTTTCACCGTCTGCTCAACAGCAACAGCAACAGCAACAAGTTCCTGCATCTCAAGGTAGTTTAGCAGGAGGAGTAATTGCTCGTTTAGAAGTAACTAACCTTTACATAAATGGTAAATTATCAAGGTAAATTGAAGAATATATAGAATATGGAAAGAACATATATGAGATTCTCTGATTGGGAAGCAAAGAAATACGATGCTGCTGTTAAAGAAGACGCAGAAGAAATAAAGACTGCGGCTGAACCGTCAGCAAATGCTGGTTTAATTGCGCAGCTTGCTGATGTTGAAAAAGCTCGTAAAGAAGCTGTTCGAAATAAAGAATCATTTCAATCTCAGATTTTAGAAATTGAAGGCAAACTTATTAAGTTGGAAATTGAAAGAAATGATTTAACCAAAAAGAAACAAGACTTAGAGCACGCTAAGACTATTGCGTTAACAACATCAAAAGAAGGAAAGACTAATGTCAAAGAAGATAAATAATACGCCAGACTTTGCTACATTTGAGTCAGAGACTGAAGAGTACAAAGCACCAAAATATTTAGTTCAACCTGCGCCAGGTGATACTGGGTTTTATATGTTTAAGAAAGCATTTGATAATCAGAAGTCATTCTTTGAGCCAAGGATTGCAAGTTCTAATAAAGAACTGCCTGATAGTAAAGGCCAAACACCTGATGAACAAGAGGAAGATTAAGTACTTCTAATCTATTATAGAAATTAATGTATGGTAATTATCATACATTTTTTTGTATGTCCGCAAATGTCCTCTATATAACTGTAAAGAACTTTATTTACGCTGTAGAATATAATCTACAAAAATATCCTTATATGATTGACTTTGAGAAAACAAATCTATTAAGACAAAAAATAGCTGATGAAAAAATAAGTGATGGGTCTGAAAGGCCTAATCATTTTGCTTTCTTGTTATTATTTGTTGCAAAATTCTTAGCCGTTTATGGCGCACTATGGTTAATCTTAACCAAATTCAATAACATACCGTTTAACTTTTTAGAAACTGCAGTAATCTACATTGCGTTTATGTCTACTCTATGGAAAAGAAAATAGTCCTTATTGGAAAATCTTGCTCAGGTAAAACTGAGCTGGCAACAATGTTACAAGAAAACGGTTGCCGCCCTGCATTATCAACTACATCAAGACCAATCCGTCATAATGAAATACCTGACATTAGTTATAGGTTTGTGACTCGTGATTACTTTGAAAAGTTAAGAGCTAATGAACAGTTTGTTGAATGGGACGAATTTAATGATTGGTATTATGGTTTAACAAAAAGTGATTATAAGAATTGTGATCTTCTTATCTTAACACCAAGAGGATTAGAAAAACTTATACACGCGGTAGGTAGAGAAAACCTAGTTGTTATTTTTATGCACACACCAGATGAAGTACGTTTAGATAGATCGTTAAAACGAGGAGATGATCCTAAAGAAGTTAATCGTCGAATGAAAACTGATGATAAAGACTTTGCTGACTACATTAAAACCGAAGATTGGGATTTAGCAATGGACTATCGCATGACTGATAAATTTAGATTTTTATCTAAACTTTTTTCAGATTTCAAGAACTAATGAACCATAATGATATATAAACTATAAATAAAATAGACATATGCAAAATTACGTAGTAACTCCTGAGTTCAAACAGAGAGTAACAGACATCTTAAACACTAAGAAATTTACTCAAGTATTTCCATTTATGAATTTGATTAACCGTGAAGGTTTTCAATTCACTGAAACTGAGTTAAACCAACTTGTACAATTCCTTGGAGAATTTGCATACAATGAGGTTGCCGAATTATTCAATAGACTTCCTTCTATTGTTACTCAAGATTTACCTGAGGCTTTAGAAAATGAGCCAGTAAAGAAAGCATGGAATGGGCCAATACCTACAGATCCAATTCCGTCAGGCGACGATATATTGAGAGCTGCAATGGTAGATCCTGACCAAACAGATTACACTGGTGAAAATCAACCTGAAGATTGTAAAGATCCGGGATTTGATGGAATTTCTGGAGAGCCAGAACAAGCAAACTAATTTATCTCAAACAACTTGCAGGATAGGAGAAATTCTAACCTGCTTAAAGTTGTTAATAACTTTATCCCTATTTGTTTTTTATTTCACAATAAATTTATTATATTTGTAAAATAAATAACAACTAACTTAACCTAACAGTATCTATGTCACTAACTAAAAATTCTCAACAGCCATCTATGTCAACTAAACCGAAATCACTTCAAGAAATGGGATTAGCATTTTTTGAGTCAAGATCCGAAAGGGATTTTACTGATGTGTATCATCGCCTACGTCCAAGCATCTCATATTACTTGAGAGAATTGGTTCCTAATCAAGATGACCGAAATGAGGTTATTGCAACAGCCTTTGCTAAAGTTTGGCAAAAGATTCATCAATATGATCCGTATTGGAATTTCAGTACTTGGGTTTATCGTATTGCTCGAAATGAGGCTCTTCTGTTTTTCAGAAGTAAAAAGAAAACATATTCATACGATGCTATGCAAGAGATGGGTATAAACATGGAAGCTAAAGGTCCTATTACTGAATCTGACGCTTTCTTATCTGATGAAGATCATCCAGTCGATTTGCTATACGATATGGCAGTTGAGGAAATTGGGAATCTTCCAGATTTATACAAAACCGTTTTAACACTTCGTGAAATTGATAAAATGAAATACGAAGAAATTGCTGACCAACTTGGTTGGAAACATAATACTGTTAGAACTCGTATCCGTAAAGCTCGTGAACTTGTTAGGGCTAGTCTTTTAAAGAAAGATCCTAATTTAGTTAAATTATACAATCAAGAAATATCATAATATGAAACTATTCAGATTCAGAAATCTAAAAAACTTTCTACAGGACGTAAAGAATTACGCTGTCCTTAGATTTGCTATTCGTAAGTACCGCGGCACCGCAGATTGGGAAAGATTTAACTTGCGAGTTGATTGGGTTGGTAGAATCTATACCGTGTTTAACCCAAACCCAGCTGATGCTGGTGACGATAAACAAATGCTTGACATCAAACTTGGCGAAAGAATGATTCCTTGCCATAAGTTTATTGACACAATGGGATTAAGTGAAGTTGTTGCAGTATCCGGTGAAAAGATTCCTGACTCTGACTCTTATCTTATTGTGTATTATCCTATCTTTAAATACTTATCTATTTGGAAAGCAGTTTTAAATGCGTTCTATCTTACACTTATACTGATATTCCAATCGGATATCACAAGTGCAATTAACTGGGCTATAGAATTATGCAAAACGCTAATCTAAATTCACCAAGATATATAAATTAAGAAAAAACAAAAACCATGACAAAAGAAGCAACTCTTACTATTGAGAAAGCACCTGTTGATATTGACGGGAAATTAGAACAAAGACAAAAACTTGCAGCGGATCTTGAAAAGAAATTAAATGATTTCCGTGCAGAATTAGAAACAAAAACGTATCTTGTAGAAGGTCAGCTTGTAACAGCAAAAGCTTTACATGACTTTATTACTAATGATGCTAAATGGAATTTCTCAGAATCAATGGGAATCATTGAAACAAGAAAGCAACTTGATGTTATCATCAAAGATCTTGAGACTGGGAAACGTAAAGAAATCATGCTATCTACATTAGCTCTTGAGGCTATTTACTATTTCTTATCAAAAGAAACTGGTGTAGGATTAAGTTCAGCATTGCATTACTTTAACACAACATTGAAACCTATCACTGACGCTTTATCTCGTGCTAAACAAGATAAAGAAAAGAGAGATCAGTTAGAGAGAGATTTAGGTCAAGTACAAAATGCTATAGACCAAGGAGCAGTATCAGAATATGAGGATCAACTTATTGCTGAAATTGCCGCTGAAACAGAAGCACAATAAAAATGAACAAAATAAACGAATTACTCGATAAACGTTTTCGCATGATTGCTATCATCTTCTTGGTAGCAATCTTTGTGAATACTTGTGGTTCAGGTGATGTTAAAAGTATTAACAAGAGACTTGACAAAATAGAGGCAAGACTTGATTCTTGCGCATCTCAAAAGGATCTTCAGATAGAAGGATTAAAAGCTGAAAAGCGAATGATTCAATCTGCTGACCGTAAGATCCTTGATGTTAATCGCCAAACAGTGATTGACGCTGAAATTACAAAACTTGAAAGTGAAAAAAGATAAATTACTACATGGATTCATTATTACAACTTTTATAAGTTTGTATCTAATCGTGAGTGTTATTTCAACCATTCACGTTATTGAGTTCTTCAGTTTATCCAACCCACAGTGGCTTTCTATTTCATTAGCGGTAGCATTTGAAATTGGAGCAGCTGCTTCTCTTGCATCTCTTATAGTATTAGATAAAATGAATAAGTCTCTAGTTTGGGGCTTATTCATTATTTTAACTTGTATGCAAATGATGGGTAATACATATTACGCATTTACTAATTTGCAAGACTACCAATCTTGGGTAGAATTATTTGGTCTTGTTGATGAAGACCCTCTTTACCAAAAAAGAGTCCTTTCTATTATAAGTGGAGCAATCTTGCCACTTGTTGCTTTAGGTTTTATTAAGTCCCTTGTTGATTACATTCGTCCAGCGATTGAGGATGATGTAAACATACATGAGCATGCTGAACCTGTTAATGATTTAAAAGCAGAGCAAAAAAGAGTTTCAGAAATTGTTAAAGATTTAAAAGGAAAAGGAAAATTACCAACAGTAGGACATACTGACGATGGTAACGAACCTACAGCTCTAGCAAATTCCGAATATCGTTTAGAAGATAAAGAAGAACTTCCATTTATTGAAGATGCATTAGAAATGCACGGCTTAGATGTAACACCTGAAATAGAAGCTGAACTTGTAGCTCATATAGAAAACGCAAACACTTTAACAGGAACTCACACTGAAGCGGTTAAAGAAGCTAAAAAACTGCCAGCAACTATAGCACCTGTGAATCAGGAAGAGATTCTTAAAGAATTTGAAGAATCTTCGGAAATAGATAATATAAATGGTAGTGAAAAAAAAAGTTTGATTTAAACTCTTACTTTGATTTAGATTACACACCAAAGCCAAAAGCAAAAAAGAAAGTTAATCCACAGGTTCGTCCTGGAGTTAATGCGTAAAAAGATCACATACTATAATGTCACTTAAACCACCTATTGTTTGTCCTCCAGATTGGTCAATACTTGCGTTCAGAATTTCTGAATGTAAATTAGCAAGCGTTGTGAAAGGGGTAAATAAACTTGCCGCTTTAGACCTTAACAATTTATACATTCCGATAGCTGAGCATACAGAAGGAACACTAACTCTTAAAGCAGGGACAGAGCGTTTACTTAACATTGATGATATTGCAGAATATGGTCCGCTATTTGAAAAGTTTAATTTTGACGCTTTACTTGCTATTAACCCAACTATCTTTGGCAATGGAAAAACTCATGAATATACATTATATGATGAGAACCTAAACTTCTTAGAATCTTTATCGTTTACTGTTAATTTCAGTAATCCTTTATACGCAGACTTTCCAACGGCTCTTAATACAGCCTATGGTAATTCTACTGTAATCAAATCTAAAGTTTATTTCGATGCATCTACATCATTAACAACGGGTAAATTAACTGTACAATCAAATACAAGAAACGTAAAACTGCGTCATGTATTTACATTTGATACAGCGGGTGTTGATTTATCTTCGCCTGGCACTTTGCTTGTGCCTTATACAAAATATCCTAAAGGGCGAGTTAAGTATATTTTAGTTTTCCCTGATTATGCTAAAGTAGATGTTACTACTTGTGGTTGCGCAAATGTATCAGGAGATATGAAATCAAATCAAAAGTTTTTCCAATATGTTAATCGTGGAGAATACGATGAGGTAAATAATCCTGACACTAATGTGATATTAACTGTGCCTAGTGGAACAGGTCCTTTCTTTAATACAGCATGGGACTATACAACACCAACGGATCACATCGGCTATCATTTTGGTGTTAATGATTTAATGAAAGTTACCGCTAATAATATTCCGTTTAGAGCTAACATAGAATATCTAAATGGAAAAGACATTGAAATTGATGCGCCAATTAGTGTATCATATGATAATACATTAATGTCAAACGTATACGGTCCTGCAACTCCTAGATGGAGAAACGTTGGAGATTTCTTATTCTTATCAGGTGCTACTGATATTGAAGATACTGACCGTTGCTTTATAGAAACTATTATACTTAAAAACCCACATACCTTTGATATACCTGTAAGATATATGATTGGTAGATAATACTTTTAATCATGGCTAACATTGCATCAAAATTTTATCCTATCACTGATATCTTTTTTAAACATAATAAAGAAGTTATACTTCGCCCAGGTGAAGGAATAATAGCTCATCATGAACCACCTATTATGGGTATTCATATTTTTAACTGGAGCCCAGAATCTTGGCTTACAGTTGAAACCGAGTCAGGACAAGTTATTAAGTTCCCTGCTACATCTTTGGTAGAAGGCGCAGTGTATTACATGCGAATTACAAAACTTATTAATGCTGGTCCTAATAGAACGGAAACCCAGGTAATGGGAATATCTACTTCCGTGACTCCATAATACCACTTACTTATTGATTTCATAGCGACTTCTATATTGATATATAGTAAAAATAGTGTTGTGTCATGAATCATCGTGTTTCAGCTTCGGAAAGAGTTATTCAAAGTATAGACTGGCGAAAAATCAAGAGCTATCATAAAAACAACAATATCCTTTGGGAAATTGAAGATGATAAGGAAACTCATAAAAGGCTACCGTCGGTAGCAGAGCTTCGAGATGAGTTAAGAAGTATATTTTCTCACATGATGACCGAAGACTTACATTACATTTCTCACGGAAGCTGGATAATCTTCTGGGATCGTGAAGATAGTGACATAGGTGACATACGAGTAATTTTCCGTTTAGCAGAATTTGTTTTTGAAGAAGACAAAAAATCTAAACAGGCTTTAGAAAAAGCTTTAGAAAAAGCTGTTGAAAGCGAAGATTACGAAAATGCTGCCGTGTTAAGAGATGCACTAAATAAAAAAGCAATAAGAAACTAAAGTGAGCAACAAAACAAATCTTATTACATCGTTCGTTAGAAGAATTGCCAAATTCTATAATTCTGCGACATCTACCTGGTATCGTCCAAATGCGGCTATACCTGGAACTAATCATATTGATAATCCTGGAGATTTTAATGAATCCACTATATACAAAAGTGAGGAAATTATAGATCTTACTCTAGGTCGTGCTTATAGCAATGATGGGCACGAGATTTTAGAACTGAATGCTCAGAAAGCAATCTTAAGTGGTCTAGTTGTTAGAAAACCTGACACTGGAATTTCTGGCGGTGGATTATGGTTATCTGTTGATAGCGGTAATGCACGTATTCAAGGTAAAACTTATTGGCATCAAACTTCAGCAGCTCTTGGAGATTTACAAATAGAGCCTAACCCTGATTTATCGCTAGGAAGATATGATGTTATTACGTTTAAAGGTGATTATCCAAATACTGCAACAAATCCAGGTTTAGGAGGTACTGAATATCGTGGAAAATTAGAAATTCATAAAGGTAACTTACATCCAGTTGGTAGACCTGTATCTTTCCTAGGAAATAATACAGCAAGTACAACACTAACATTTACGTTAGGGACAGGAACTGTCAGTGGAATAAACGTTGGTGATACTGTATCTGGCCCAGGATTAGCACTAGGAACTACAGCAACCGCTGTTTATGATTATGGTGTTGATTTATCAGCGTCAAGCACAGGAACCGTAGTCAGTGGGCAATTTGCAATATCGGTTGATACATTTGGAAATCAATTAGGTTTTTATGGAACTTTATCAGCAGGATCTACTATAATAACAAATGTTAACCCACAGGTTAATCTTAATCCTGGTGATATCATTATTGGAGAAGGAATACCATACGGCAATAAAATTAATTCTGTTGGCGCTGGAACTGTTCAAGTAGACTTGCCTTCTACATTAACAACAACAACATTTATTACTATTGGTGATGTATCAGATTATTTAATGATGCAACCACCAACTATACCTGATGATGAAATAGTTTTAGCCGCAGTTTTTGTCCCAGCTAATTATGGAAATTCATCAGCACACCAATTAAGACCTCTTAGTGTAAGTACTCTTAATTCTACATATGAATTACAAGAACTTACGCCATCTGATATAATCTGGACTCAGAAAAATTCAGAACAACTATACGAATCAGACCGTTCATGGGTTTCTGATACAATCATTCTTGATAGAACATCACACGTAATCTATCAAGCAATAACAAATAATTACAGCTCTGATTTAACATCTTCTGTCGCAACCGGTGATTTAATTGCTATTGCTGGAGGCGGTCTGGTTGGTCCACAAGGTCCTGCTGGGCCTGCAGGTGGTCCTACTGGATTAACTGGTCCACAAGGTCCTACTGGTGTAGGAATTACTGGAGCGGCAGGTGCTACTGGAAATGCTGGTATTACCGGTGCAACCGGTCCTCAAGGTGCTTCAGGTTTCCAAGGACCGACAGGACCTCAAGGGCTATCAGGAAATAATGGGGCAACTGGTGTAACCGGACCGCAAGGTGTTCAAGGTGCAACTGGTATAGGTACTACTGGAGCAACTGGCCCTGCTGGTGTAACCGGTGTAACTGGAGCAACTGGTGTAGGTCCTACAGGTAGAACTGGTCCTATTGGACCACAAGGACAGTTTGGCCCACAAGGATTAACAGGCCCGATAGGAAATATCGGTCTTACCGGCCCGCAAGGAGAAACTGGAATAGGTGAAACTGGCCCTCAAGGATTAACTGGCCCTCAAGGTGAAACTGGTCCGTCCGGTGGACCTATTGGCCCGACTGGCCCAACTGGAAACACAGGTGCTGGTGTTACAGGACCTACTGGAGAAACTGGTTTAACTGGTCCAGCTGGACCTACGGGCCAAGGTATTCCTGCTGGTGGAATAACAGGTCAATCTCTAGTTAAAAATTCTAATGCAGATTATGACACAATATGGGACGACATTAGTGTTCTATATACTAATGCAAGTCCTACCCCTATTGCTATTGGTGGTATTCCCGCAGGCTCTACATTCTCAAATCAAACAATGCAGCAAATGTGGGACGCTTTATTATATCCTTACCAATTACCGGTTTGGAATGCCTTTGCTATAAGCGGTCAAACTACTCCGTTAGAAGTAGGTGCAACCATAGCAGCAAATAAAACTTTTACGTGGTCTTCCACAAATTTTGCAAATATTGTTGGCGGATCAATTAGTTTAATTGATGTAACAGGTTCTGGCCTTATTGCATCTGGCCTATCTTACGGAGGTACGCCTTATGCATCAACATATCCGGCTATAACACAAACATCACCTATCACACATACATTTAGAATCACTGGTACTAATACGCAATCAACTGTATTTACAAGAGATTATAATGTTACATGGGCTTGGAGATTATATTATGGAACAGGAAGTGCTACTACTTTAACCGAATCTGGTATTGAAAGTCTTGCATCTTCATCTCTTGCTTCAAATAAGAATGGCAATTATTCGTTTGCGGCTGGTAATTATAAATACTTTGCATGGGCTGATTCTTTAGGTTCTCCTACGGCAGTAAATGGTTTCTTCTCTGGCGGATTCCCTGTTGCAATGGCTGGAACATCTGAAGGGTATTTAAACACTGATGCAAACGGTTGGAATTATGATGCTGTGAATGTAACAAACACATTCGGAATTACTACTACATATAGAGTTTATAGAACACTTAACGTTTTAGGTGGAGCAATCAATATAACAGTAAGTTAAAAAATACAAGAACACACATGGCTGGAATAACTGGTGGAATACCAATTACAAGTTTTATATCTCCTACTGATACCGCGGATCAATATGCAACACATAATAGTCTGTATGGTAAAGGCGGTTGGAAAGAGGTTGCCGACCTTACTGAAAGAAACGCAATAACTTCTTTACGAAGAACTGAAGGTATGGCAGTTTCTGTATTATCTGATGGAAAAGTATATAGATTAATTGGTGGAACAGGAAATGCAAATTGGGTTGAATTTATTGGAAGCGCCACTGGTGCTACTGGAACTACTGGGCCGCAAGGACCTATTGGTTCAATTGGTCCTACTGGATTAGTAGGTAATCCTGGGTCTCCAGGTGTAACTGGCCCAACTGGTTCTGCTGGACCAACCGGTGCTACAGGATCACAAGGTCCAACCGGTGTTGCTGGCGTTCAAGGTTCTACTGGATCTCCAGGTGATACTTTTACTCCGCTTGGTGTTCAGGTTGATTTAACAGCCTTACATGCTTTGCCGTCTCCTACATTATTAGATACATGGGTATTACAAAGTACCGACGAATTATATGTATATGACCCATCATCAGGCGGTGCTGATGCATTTGGTTGGGTTAACATGGGTGCTATACAAGGACCGCAAGGAATTGCTGGACCGCAAGGACCAACTGGTTTAGGTGTAACTGGTGTAACTGGGCCTACAGGATTGTCTGGAGCTGCCGGTGTAACCGGCCCTGCTGGAGCTACTGGAGCTACTGGGTCCACTGGTGCTGGTATAACTGGTCCTACTGGGCCTGCTGGTGCTGCTTCTAGCACAGGAGCAACTGGCCCTATTGGTGTAACTGGTCCTGCTGGAGCAACTGGCTCAACTGGAGCAACTGGAGCGGGTGTAACAGGATCCACAGGTGCCACTGGATTAACTGGTCCAACAGGTAGAACTGGTTTAACAGGATTAACTGGACCAACAGGTAGAACTGGAGCAACTGGATTAACTGGACCTACTGGAGCTGCATCTTTTGTCCCTGGACCAGCTGGCCCTACTGGCCCTACTGGAGTCGATGGTTCTACTGGAGCAACTGGCGAAAGCATAACTGGTCCTACCGGTCCTACTGGAGCGCCATCATCAATAACTGGACCCACTGGAGTTACCGGTGCAACAGGCGCTGGTGTTACTGGCCCTACTGGTCCTATTGGATTAACTGGCCCTACCGGAGTTACAGGCGCTGGTGTTACTGGCCCTACTGGCCCTACTGGATTAACTGGCCCTACCGGAGTTACAGGTGCTGGTGTTACTGGCCCTACTGGTTCTATTGGAATTGGCTATGTTTTATCATCAGGTACAACCGCCACTACAGGTGTAGGAGTAAAATCTTTCACAGTAGATAAAGATGCTTCTAATTCAGCGTTTTCAATAGGTAATAGAGTTAGAGTTAGTTCAGGGTTTACAATTTGGATGGAAGGACTTATCACTTCATACGCAGGGACTTCATTTATTGTAGATGTTGATGCTTTATCTAGTAGCGGTATAACAATAGCAAACTGGGCTATAGATATTGCTGGGCTTGTTGGAGTAACTGGACCTACAGGAAGAACTGGCTCAACTGGACCTACTGGCGCAGCATCATCTGTAGCTGGTCCGACTGGACCGACTGGAGTAACCGGTGCAAGTTTTACAGGTCCTACTGGAGCTACAGGTTTTACTGGTCCTACAGGTATCACAGGAAATTACGGTGGTGACTCATTAAGATTTAATATATCATCGTATTCAACAAGTGGAGTTCCTCCAACTGGTGGAATGTATTTTTCAAGTAGTACTATGGCGGCGTCATCTGGATTATTTTTTAGTACTACTGACGCAGACGGTGCTAGTATTACGCCGTGGCTACAAGCAGCTTTTGCAAGTACGAGTTCAATAAAAGGTAATTTTAGAATATCACGTTTAGGTAGAACTACTGATTACGCAGATTACCAAATAACTTCAGGATCTACGGGTGCTGGTGTTGGATCGTTTAACGTAGCATATGTAGCAGGAACTGGGACAATAGCATCAGGTTCTGAAATCATGGTATCATTTGTTAGATCTGGTGATAGAGGATCTACTGGACTTACTGGAATTACTGGAGCAACTGGTGTTACTGGAGCAAGTATAACAGGTCCTACTGGACCTGCATCTACTGTAGCTGGGCCTACTGGTGTTACGGGTGGAACGGGTATTACCGGACCAACAGGAGCACAAGGAAATAAAGGTGGATTACAATATAAATTTAATAGTTCTATATCGTATCCTCCTGGAACAGGAAATTTTCAATTTAATAGCGGAGCTACCGGTTCAATAACTAATGGTTACATAAATTATTATACAAGCGATGGCGGTAACATGGTAGGACTATTAGTTCAGTTTGTTCTCCCAGGCTTTATGTTAGTACAAAGTAATACTAATGGTGATCCAACATATGCAGCGTTTAGAATTAATTCGGGTGGTAGCGTAACTAATGAAGTTTCGTATAATCTTACATATCTTAGTGGGGATTTACCAGCTAATGGTGAAGATTGCATAATAACATTTAGCAAAAACGGTACTACTGGTGCAACGGGCGTAACTGGTGCAACGGGCGCAACTGGTTTAACTGGTCCTACAGGTGCGGCAGGTACAAACGGAACAGTAGGAACTACTGGTCCTACAGGTGCTGCTGGTTCAAACGGTGTAACTGGCGTAACTGGCGTAACTGGTAGAACAGGAAACACTGGTATGACTGGCCTTGATAGTGCCAATTCATTACGATGGACTTGGAATGGTTCAACAGGTGGAGGTTCTGCACCAACAAATCAATTTAATGTAACAAGTTCAAGCGCTTCATTAAGTAACATTAGTGTTTTATGGATTAATGATACTCCGTCATCAGGCCCTTCAGCTGCTACATGGCTTGCTGCTTTAAAGGCTGATTTTGATGCAGGAAAACCTTGTTACATACAAATACGTGACACAGTAACACAAAATAATTTAGGAACATACACAGTATCAAGTAATTCATATTCGATACCTAACTCTGTGATAGGTCTTACTGCCCTTAACGGAAATGGAAGTTTAGTTTTAAATACGCCGTATAGCATATCATGGCAATCTAACGGTGCTACGGGCAGAACTGGTCCAACTGGTGCTGCTGGTACTAATGGTTCTGTTGGACCCGCAGGTGCTACTGGACCTACCGGTAGAACAGGAAACACTGGAGCTACTGGAGCAACTGGTGCGGCAGGAACAAGCATAACTGGTCCAACTGGTCCTACTGGAACTGTTTCTCCGTATGCACCACCTGCATCTAATACTGCGTCTGGTGAGATTGCATTTTTTGGTTCAGGATCTGGTTTTACCGCAGGAAACATATATTACTTAAATTCTTCATTAACTTGGACTCCTGCAAATTCGTCAACAACTGCAAATTCTTTAGGAATGCTTGCGGTTGCTATGGGAACTAGCGCTGGAAATGGAATGTTAATACGAGGATATGCAAGGTACGCAAATCCATCATACACAGGTTCTACATCAGGTTCTACATTATATGTGGCTTTATCAAACGGAGCATTCACCGGAACTGCACCATCTACTTCAGGTAACGTAGTAAGGATCATTGGTTATAACGTAGCAAATGCAACAACAATTTATTTTAATCCTGACCAAACTTGGGTAGAATTAGTATAATAAAACTATAAGATATGGCAGACATTTTTATAACATCAGCAGCAACACGTGGAGGTGTTAGAGTAACTAGTTCTACGGACGGCCTTCCTTTCGATCCATGGACATATGATGTAAGAGATAATATTACTGGATATGTCCCGTCTGCTGGAGTTAACACCAATAATACTAAAGCTGTAGGTGTACAGGACACTTACAGCAGTGGCCTTGACTTAACAACTAGAAGCTGCAATAGATATTTTATGGCATTTGATACTAGTGCTATAACTGAAAATGTTTTATATGCGGAATTATGGATTAATAAAATGTCTGCAGGGTTTGGAAATGGTGATTTTATACCTGTAAAAGCAACTGCACCAACTACGGTAACTAATATTGCTAGCATTGATTATGGAGCAATTTTCCAATATGAGCAGGGCTATGCAATGAATGCAAACACAATTGGAAATGTTGTAGATTATGCAGATAGTCCAACAACTAGTTGGGTTACGGGATGGAATAGTGTTGTATTAAATACTGCAGCATGCGCTGATATTAACGCATTAACACAATTTAAGTTAGCTCTTGTTAATTATACGTATGATTACTTGTATCAAGAGCCTATTGGTGGATCGCCGGGAACAAACGTGGCAAACGGTATAAACGCCGCAACAAATCCACCATACTTATACATAGAAACCGGTAGTGGGCAGTGGGTTTTAAGTATTGATCCAGCATTAACGTTTAAAGTTAATGGAGTTACTGGAACTAATATTAAGTTTGTAAATAGAGTAGGAGTATATGCATTGTATAGAACGTCAGGTTCAGCCGTCGCCAATCCAGGAGCACCGGTTTGTGATTTAACTTTTTCAGGAACCGACCCAGTATATTGTATTCATGGAATAGGAAGTATAATCATTGGAGATTATGTTTATACAGATGCTTTAATGACTACCCCATTAGTTGGCGGTAATTTATATTATGGAATATGGAATGCTATAGGAGACCCTTCATGGTCTGGCGATTTATACCAAATTTCAAATACAGGACAAGTTACGGCTATAAGTAACTGTGCTTGGTAATAATGGTAAAACTATTAAGGATTAACTTAATATAAATAACATGACATACTATATACCCATTGGAGAATTTCCATTAGACGATGCTCCGTACGTAGACTTAATGACAAAGGCTGGTTATATTAGAGAAGAAACCCCTGAAGCAGATTTCTTATTATTAACTGGAGGGGCTGATATCGGAATAAGAAAAGTAAGAGACGATTATGAAACTTATTGCTATCATAGATTTCGAGAATTAGGAAAACCCATCATAGGAATATGCAGAGGTTTACAATTAATGATTTACATAAATGAATCCGGGAATGCTTTAATTGAGCACATACCTGATTACACGCAGCAAATCATGCATAACACAATCACAGGTTATTGGACAGGTGATTCTTCTTTTCATACGACTGAAAATGGTCTTCTTGTAAACTCAAGACACCATCAAGGAGTATTACTTGGAGATGTTTCCAAATATGAAGTGATAGATATGACGAGTGATGGAATCGTGGAAGCAATCGAAAATAAAGAAACAAAAGAATTTGCAGTTCAGTGGCACCCGGAAAACCCGGAGATGAATGACACAGCTGCTTTAGAATGGTTTATATGCAGATTACACAAAATACTCAATTAGATGCAATGAAATTATACACCGTAGATAAACCCATACCAAACTGGGTCCTTGAACATAAAGAGGATATCTACCGTGATGTATTAATTCAGTGCGAACAAAAACTTCTAAATCCTGATGGGATTAATAAAGTTGAAGTTGCTTTACTTAAAACTGAAGCAGGAATAACAAAATTCATCATTAAAGATATTGTAGGAATACTTGACTCACTTGAGCGTTCTATGTTTTATTTTGCTGATGTTGAACAATATGAGCTTGCGGCAAGGTCGCGTGATTGTATTGAGAATTGGAAAAAGATAAATACAACATGCCAATAACACTAACAGGAAGAAGTATAAACACCGGTAACGGTTCGCCAATGATACCTATCGTTGCGAATAATCCTGCGTTTAAAGTAGCAATCGTATCAGTAGATGGCGCACTAGAAGAAAAGCCTAGAGCAAAATCAGATGCGGCACAACAAGACGCAATTAAAATAGGCGATTACATTTTTGGAGAAGAACTTTCTGATACTCGAGAAAAAGGAAAAGAGGCTGCTGGTAAAGTATTAGTTGTGTTACAAAGTGGTCAAGAAGTCTCTGGATATAAAGTACTTGATAAAAATGGTAAAGAAGTAATCATTGACCCAACCACTGCAGTTAGAGATAATCACAATGGTCAGATGGACGATGTAGTTGAGTCTCATGTTTTATCATATGAAAACTGGTTAGCAGAGTCAAAGAAATAATTTAAGTTGTTAATAACTTTAGTCCTGCAAATTTTTATTTGTAGGATTTTTTGTTTAATTTTAACTAACAATTTAAAACTACATTAATCATGGCATCAAATCATTACCCAGTTGACTACGAGATTGAAGTTAAAGTAAAAGTTAAAGTAAAGCAATTACATAACTACCACTCTATGTCTGAAGACGAAAAGTCCGAAGCAATTAAAGTATTACACGAAGATTTACAAGAAGCCGTTGTTCATTCATTAAACAGCAACCGTAACTTTGTAAATTATGATAATCTTTTAGGCTACAAAGGTGCCGCTGACAGTTACGAATTAGAAGCAATCATTTAATCATATACATATGCCAACTCCACTACCAGTAAAAAGAACATGGTGCAAAACCTGTCAAGATTTTACAATTCACAAGACAAGAATTAATGGAAGTGATGAAGAAAAGTTTTCATCTACCAATTGTGATACTTGTGATACAGAATATCAACCTTATTACTTATCTGAAGTTCCTGAAGATAAGATCTTAGAGCAAAGAGAAAGATACAAACAAAAGAAGAAAGAAGATTTCATTAAGTTAATGAGTGCATACCAAGATATGTCAAGATCTAATATACTTGCTGACATGATGAGGGATGTTGCAGATAAACCTGTAGGTTATACTGTTAATGAAGATGATGCTGGGCAGGAAGATATCTATGCTGCGGAAAAAGCTGAACGTGAAGCCAGATGGGTAGCAGAGGCTGAGTTTAAAGCAAGATACCAAGGTGCTCAACGAAATGATAAATGCCGTTGTGGTTCTGGACTTAAGTACAAGAAATGCTGCTTACCTAAAGTAGAAAAGATCCGTTAAAAAGTTTAACAAAAATTTAACATTTAGAATTTGCTTTGCTTTGCTATTTTGGTTAAATTTGCTCTATAATTAATTAATCACTATGAGAAACCCAGATTCATTATTCAATCATCTTGTTACTTTTATTAATTCTGTTAATGAAGGTGAAATCTTTAAAGTATCCGATCTTATCAATGAGGTAGGTCCACACGAAACACCAAGCCGTTGGAAAAATTGGAATAACAATCCTTACTATACAACTAGGAGTTATCTATCACATGTTAAAAACGTAGAGAAGTTCATAACAAGAATTTCATACGGTAAATATAAAGTCATCAAACATTTTCCTGTATGGTTTGACTTAGGTCACTTATTCTTTTTACGTGGTTATGGTGGATATGACTGGGTACAAGATGGAACTCACCGTAGATCATTTCATAATAATTATAAAGGAATGACCGTTGAGGATATCCTTAATAAACTTGAAGACAAAACACAGCCTGTAATAAAAACCAAAACACTTCCTAGACTATACTCAGCTAATCGTAATGTGTATAATCTTTTTATTAAACACGTGAATGCAAATGGGCCATTATCTTTTAGAAGTCAAAATGCTCTTTACTGTTTTATAGAAGATTTAAAAAATCCGTGGTTAACTACTCGTAGACAATCCAATATACCTTACTATGCCGGGGATAAAAACTACGGTCCTATTATAGCACATCTAATTGCCGATGGCATCATTGAGCGTGGAAGCAATATAAATAATAGGTACACATTCCAAGTTCTGGAAAAGACATTAAAAGAACGCTATAATGTAATCTTTTTTCCACCTATGAAAAAAATTGTTTCTGAAACTGAAAACTATGTTGAAGATGTGAATAAAACTAATATCTCTATTTTAGCTGGAGAGGAATCTAAGTTCAATCCATCTACAGCAATTCCAGGTAATTCTCAGTCTACCACAGATTATATTGAAGTACTTAAACTTGCCGCAGCAGAGATCCACTTAACAAATGCAATTCGTGCGTTTCAGGCATGTTCTATAACAGACCAACATATGAATGCCCGACTATACAATATCCAAGCACTTACTCAAGATGTACGCGCTGCAATCATTGACAAAAAAGAATTCTTAATTAATCGATAATATATGAACTACCAATTCCAATCTCTTTACGGCGGAAGTCGTTACACTTTGCAAATTCAATATGGAACTTATCAAGAAGGTAACACTTCTATGCAACTTATTGACTGTGCTGACGGTTTTCCATTTGCCACTGCAACGGTTAATCTTCCAGGTTTAACAGAAAATGAAGTTGCCATCAAGAACTATTCAGAAAATGAAGGTGTCTTAATTTTTTTATTAGATAATGAAATCATCGAAGCTCCTCACAGATTTGTACAGAGTGGATTTGTAAATATTCCGGTATGCAGACTGAAGTAATTCCTTACGAAAACCGAATCGGCTATGCTTGTATTAATACACAGCTATCCGCTAAAGGTATCACAACTAATCGTGATGCAATTAAAAGAACTTTTGACACTAAAGGATTACCTCATATTAGTGCTCTTGCTTTGGCAAACGTTACTGACTTACAAAAGGTAATTAAATGGAATGAAGAAAACGGAATCAAATTTTATCGCGTCTCTAGTGGATTATTTCCTTGGTGGACAGAATACAACTTTGAAGATCTTCCAGATTGGCAAAAGATTAAAGGAATCTTGATAAGTATTGGAAAAGACGCTACAAGATTTAAACAAAGATTAGAATTTCACCCAAGTCATTTTACAATTTTAGCTTCACCTACAGAATCTACTGTTGTGAAAGCAATGAAAGATCTTGAACAACATTCTCGTGTGTTTGACGAAATGGGATTAGAACCTTCTCATTGGAATTGTTTAAACATTCACGTAGGTGGTGCTTATGGTGATAAAGCTTCAGCAACTCAAAGATGGTGTGATAACTTTTTAAAGCTATCTGATAACTGTCGTAAACGAATCGTTGTAGAAAATGATGACAAAGCAAATATGTATTCAGTTGCGGATCTTTATGAAATGATTTACTTAAAGGTTGGTGTGCCTATTACTTTTGATATCTTTCACCATACATTTTGTACTGGAGAATTATCTGCTAATGCTGCAGCTAAGTTAGCTGCCGACACTTGGAAAGATGCTCCTATGGTAATTCATTGGAGTTCATCAAAACAAATGTACGAATCATTTGACTCAAAATCAGTAGCACATGCTGATTACATATATGATAAACTAAATGACTGGGAAACCGGCGGTTGGTTTATGTGCGAATCTAAAGCCAAAGAATTAAGTGTACAAGAGTATTGGAAATCTGGTCCTCGTCCACAAATAGTTGTTAAAAAGATTGAAGAACAACTAGAACCTGTTGGAATATAACAATAAACTAACCTATGAAAGATATCACAGAATATACTCAGAAACTGCATACCACTGAAACTACCCCTGCTATACAGCTAGCATCTATGGGACCAGCCCGTCCCATGCTGTTAGAACATCGTTCTCTCTTTACAAGACTATTTGGAACTTCGGACATGCAAGTACATTATGTGACCACGAAAAAAACTTTTGATGCAACTCTAGTAATAGAAAAAGTTGAATCTGATGGTTGGATAAAATTAGCATCTCAACTGTATTGCATAGTTGAAGAAGATATACACAAAACAACAGAACGTGTTTACGTAAAGGATAACATGTTATTATCTTTTGGCATTAACTATCGTAAGAAAGAAGCAAATCAGAAAAAAGGACCTTATATGATTGATGAGCTTGAAGGAATTTCTGGCGATCTTAAGCAAGCTGACCAATTAACTTTCTACACTCTGTTTGAAAGTAATCCTAAATATGATGTGTCACCAATCTTAAGTATTACCAATGCACTTAAAAATATGATTGTTCCTGACAGTGATAGCCCATCTATTGGAATAATCTCGCAAGATAACGGAGACTTTTATGTAAAACGTTTTTCGCTTGAAGGAAAGACGCCAGAATTTAATTTTCCGGACTTACACTATGGTGAAGGCTTTGAAGAATTTCATAAAAATTTATTAGACCGCCTTGATAAGAATACTAAAGGTCTTGTACTTTTACACGGTGAACCTGGAACGGGTAAGACACAATACATAAGAATACTACTAAAAGAATTAGCTGCATTAAATAAGTCTATCATATATGCGCCACCAAGCATATCTGCTAATTTAACTGAACCTGCTATGATTGAGTTTATTAGTTCATGGATTATGGATGAGGAGAGAGATTGCATCTTGTTAATTGAAGACGCAGAACCACTTTTAGAATCTAGGGATAACACCGGTAGGTCAACAGGAATTAGCAATTTATTAAATATGACTGACGGTCTTTTAAATGATATTCTAGGTCTGACTGTAATTGCTACATTTAATACGCAGATTTCAAAAATAGATAGCGCATTACTTAGACCAAAACGTTTACTTGCTCGAAAAGAATTTAAGAAACTTCCAAAAGAAATGTTTGTTAACTTGGCTCAAGCATTAGAAATGGAATTGCCAGAGATTACATATCCTGCATCACTTGCTGAGTTTTATTCTTCAAATATTGAAAGCACTGTGTTAACTCACGGTATACAAGTAAAAGAAAATAAATTAGGTTTCGGACGCTAATATATAATAGACATGGATATACAAACGTATTTCATAATAGGAATTATATTTACCGCATTAATTGATCTTGGGATTTATTATACTAAGTCAACTTCACAATTTACTTTCTTAGAAATAGTAGGTTCAATAATAATGTGGCCAATCATTCTTATAATTGTTTTGTATCACATGATAAAAGAATCGAAATAATATTATTCCACTCGTAGGCAATTAGGCCAACAAATTAAAAACATAAAATGGAAGACCCCAGTGATAAAGAAAGTAAAACATGCAACCAAGAAGAACCTGGCGACCATAGTACTTATGATTGCAACATTCTTCAACCCTCTTGGATTCGATGCACTTTTCGCCCTTGTGATGAAGTGGACAGGTTCCTTTTGGATTACCGACGTCATTTTTTACTGCCTGTCAGCATTATTCTTTGGACTATACTATTTATTACGCAAGCGTGAAAAGTATAAAAATCAAGATTGACTGATACACTACCGATTATCTCAGGCTATTTAATGTACATTAGATAGCCTTAGTTGTTTTTAATATAGATTACCATTACTTAATTATTGCCGTATCCTGCAAGCAATAAGAACTACATAAATCATTCTGTATATAATCCTAAAGAATATAAAATGAAAAACAATCCAGAAGTTACCGCTTTAATCTACTTACAAGCACTTCTTATTTTACTAAAGGTTGTTAATGTTCAGCCATTTGCATCATATACATGGATATCTTTAACAGCTGTCTTTTGGTTTCCTATGATATTAGGAACCGCTTTATTATTGTTTAGAAGAAAGAAATCATAATGCAAAAAATAGCTTTCATAACGCGATGCACACGGCCGGATAATCTTTTTAAGATTGCTGAGTCTTTAAAGTTGCATATGCCAATGAACCTGCATGAATGGCATGTTATCATTGACGGCAATGTAATACCTGAAATAGATGCAGCCACAAAGCAGTTACTTAACGTAAATGCAACAAGCTGGTTAATAAAATCATCAGCGCCTGATACATACGGCTATGATTTAGTAAATCATGTAGCAAGAAATCTTATAGGAGACTATTGGATAAATTTACTTGATGATGATAACTTGCCTAATCCGCTAATCTTTAGTTGGTTCTTAAATAATCAAGGAACCATCCTATCTAACTATGTATTGGTATTTGGTCAAGAAGTTAATGGCAAAGATTTCACGGGTCTTGATATTCGTGAAGCTATCCCAGAGAACATGAGACTACAAGGCGTAGATGCTGCGCAGATTTTTATTGATAAGAACTACTTATTAAATAATGATGGGTGGGACATGGGCTATTGTGGCGATGGCTTATTCATTGAAAGAATTTATAAGCAAGATCCTGATGTGTTTTACTTTTCTCCAAAAATTTTAACTTACTATAATAAGTTGGAATTACTTAAAGCTAAAAGAGGATCTTCACCCAGAGTTTTATATGTAGGTGAATTACCAGAGACAAAACAAACTGGAGGTAATCTATATGAATATGAATCCGACGAATTACTTGTTCAACATATTAAAGATGATAATGAAATTGCAAAAGTAATCTATTCATTTAAGCCTGATGTAATTATAACAAGATCTAAGGATTGGACAGATTTTCCAAGTCTTGCACAAATGCCTATTGAGATTCGTAAAAAGTGGTTACATTTCTCAAATGAAAAAGATGAAAATAATGGTGCTGAAATTTATCATGCAGCAAATCATGGAATCTTAAATCGTAGTACTGAGCTAGCGTCAATCTTTACCTCAGCATATAACACAGGTGAAAAGATTTACAAAACATATGAATCTTTAAAGAATCAAACTTACACAAATTGGGAATGGGTTATTGTGAATGACTCAACAGATCCAACGATGGATAATTTACTTGAAGATTTGGCAAAGAATGATCCTCGAGTTAAAGTGTATTCATTTTCTAAAAAGACAGGCGGCATCATAGGTGAAGCAAAATACCGAGCAGCAATGTTATGTGATGGTGAATATCTTATGGAGCTGGATCATGACGATTATCTTTTGCCTGACGCGGTTGAACTTATGGTAAAAGCATTCACAGAATATCCTGATGCGGGATATGTTTATTCCGATGCAGTTGAATGCGACACAGAATTAAATTCATTATGTTATGGAGATGATTTTGCATTTAGCTATGGGTTTTATTACAAGCAAACATACAATGGAAAAGAACTTGATGTTTGTGCAGCAGTTCCCGTGAATCCTAAAACCATTCGTCACATCGTCGGTGTGCCTAATCATTTTAGATCATGGAGGCGAAGCACATATCATACATTAGGTGGTCACAATCGTAAATTAACTATTGCTGATGATTATGAAATAACTGTTAGAACATTTTTAATGACAAGGTTTGTAAGAATACCTAAATGTTGCTACTTACAATTATATGATGGCAATAATACACAGAATAGCGATGGCGGTAGAACACGTAAAGATATCCAAAGAAGAGTTCGTTCTATTGCTGACAAATATAATGAAGACATAAAGAATCGCTTTGAAGAAGTAGGAATGACAGACTGGGCTTATGAATATGATCCGTCATTTCCACTGATGGCACCTAGTCAATTTGATAGCAGTGATTTTGCATATACTCTCAAGATATAAAGTTGTTAATAACTTATGGTCCCAGGGTTTGCTACTCTGGGATTTTTTGTTTAATTTTATACTTTAATATTTAAACTAATACAAATACAATATGGAAAGAAAATTAGCTTCCTTGCAAATGATCAGCGACATCCAACCTATTGAAGGTGCTGACATGATTGAATTAGCAATCGTAAACGGATGGAAGGTTGTGGTGGCAAAAGCAGTTGGACACAAGATAGGCAATATGGTTGTTTATTGTGAGATTGACTCTTTCTTACCAGTTCGTGAAGAATTTGAGTTCTTAAGAAAAAGTTCTTTTAAGAAAATGGGAACTGACGAAGGTTTCCGTTTAAAAACAATTCGCTTAAGAGGGCAGGTTTCACAAGGTCTTATTTTACCAATGAGTATCTTTGGTGATTTTGGATGGACCGCGTATGAAGGTCTTGACGTAACCGAAAAATTAGGAATCGTTAAATACGAACCGCCAATGCCTGCTCAACTTTCCGGAGTTGCTAAAGGATACTTCCCAAGCTTCTTAAGAAAGACTGATGAAGAAAGAATTCAAAATCTTGCAAAGGAATATCCTGAGATGAAAACCCGTACATACTATGTGACAGAGAAACTTGACGGTTCTTCTGCAACATACTATATGAAAGACGGTGAATTTGGAGTGTGCTCTCGTAATCTTGAACTTGCTGAACCTGAAGCATTCGTTGAAGGTATGATAATGTGTGAGGATGGAATTGAAAGACCACGCCAGCAAAACACATTTTGGAAAGTTGCTCAAGAAATGAAAATCAAAGAGAAACTTGAAAAGGCATGTAAAGAATTAAAACGTAACTTGTCTATTCAAGGTGAACTTATTGGTGAAGGCATTCAAGGGAATCCTTATAAACTTAAAGGACAAACTTTAAGACTGTACAATATCTTTGATATTGACAGCCAAGAATACTTTGGATTACCAATGTTCTTAACTGCGGCTGAACACACATTGGATTTACCTGTAGTGCCTGTACTTGATACACACTTCCATTTGCCAGAGACTATTGACGAATTAATCAAATATGCAGATGGCAAATCTGTTCTGCATGATAAGACGGATCGTGAAGGTGTGGTTATCCGTACACTTGACCGTAAGTATTCTTTCAAAGCAATTAGTAACATCTTCCTTTTAGGAGAAAAATAAAATTTTTATGATAGACACGCAATACCCGCCAGATGTAGAAAAATACTTAGCTAGTATTTTTGAAAGTTTAGTAGAACAAGATTTTTACGCGGACGAAGACATTATTGAATTTGCTTATGAAGCAACTCGAAAAGTTGCTGGTCCTATGATATTAGAACAATGGCTAACTGGCGAAATTAACTTCCAAGGTGAAGACGATACATGGTTTGAAAAAATGCTTAAATTAATTATTGTGAATGGAAGAATGATGAGTCTAGAGAAAAAAGGATTCGTTGGTTCTATTGATGATGAACACGGCAAAGAAGTATTTTTTGCAACTGAAAGTGGACGAGAATTATTAAAAAAGATGGATAAGATATGAAAGAACTATTAGAAATCTACGGAATAACGTTAACTGCAATATTTGCCTCTTTTGGAATTGAAGATGGTTATGGTGAATTAGATATTAAAGACAAGTGTATCTGGTCCAATGATAATGAAACTATTAGTTGGATAGAAGACTACGATCCTGATGAAGAAGTTTATTCAAATGAAATTATAGGAGAGCCAATTATCTGTGAACACGGGTATACAATGTTTTATGTTGATAACGGATGTGGTGACAAGTTCTATCAAATCTTTGCTAACAGATTATATGATGAAACTATAGGAGGTTAAAGTTTAACAAAAATTTAACATTCAGAATTTGCTTTGTGTTACTATTTTGGTTAATTTTGCTCTATAATTAAAAACAACAATAATCATGGTACAAACTACAACTAAAATGGACTGGAAGAAAATGGGTTTTGCTACTGAAGCAGAATACAATAAATTCTTAGCTGATAAATGGGAAACCTTAAAAGTTAAGATCCAAGAAAACATTGATGTATTTAAAAGATTAGCTGACCGATAACATTTAAAACAAAACCTATGTACGAACATAAAGTAATTATCACAAAAGATCAAAGTATTATCAATGCTTATTTAACAGAAGGCTGGTTTGTAATTTCAGTAACAGCTCAACATGTGTCAGTTGCCGCAAATTCTTTACCAGCAGCTGGCGCATTTTGCTTTGTATTGAAAAAGTAAAGTTTAACAAAAATTTAACATTTAGAATTTGCTTTGCTTCTTCTATTTGGTTAATTTTAACTATCAATATTAATCAAACACATTTTAATTATGAAAGTTACAATCTCTATTAAACATTTGCTATTAGGTATCTTATTTTTAACTTTAGCTTATTTCACTGCTACTGGATCTGTTCAAAACTATATCCATTTTGCTGGCGGCAAAAATGAATTTGCTTTCTTAGGTTTAACTTCTGTTATGGGATTCTTACTTGTAGTATTTTCTTTTGAAAAACCTACAACAAAATAAGAACTAAATAAAAGTTTAAGTATACAACCATTCTAATAAATTAATCAATATGAATATAGACCAAATCATTAAAATCGTTGCTGAGGAATCTAAGATTTCTGCTAAAGATATCATAAGCCAATCTCGTCGTCAAGACAAAGTTTTAGCTCGACATTTGAGCATGTGGGCTTGCCGTTGGTATTCAGGTGCATCTTTACAGAAAATTGCAGCTGAACACAACCGAGTTCAACATGGTTCAGTAATACACGCATCTAACGCTATTGAAGATGCCATCAGATTTGACAAAACAATAGCAGAACTTCAATCAAGAATACTAAACAGACTTAAATAAAACCTATGAAACACATTTCATTACAACCGCAATCTGCAGAAACTTGTAGAAAACTTTATGTTAGAGAACACGCAAAATTTATTCACTCATCTTATACGATTACCGAAGACCTTGGCAAGACGGTAAAGATTGATGAATTTAATTACACAATCGCTGGTATTTGGGATATCATTGGATTCAAGAAAAACATCTTACTTAAAGAAGTGGGAAAAGAAACAAGTTATGCTTATGCTGATAGCAAAATAGTTGCAGAGGCTTTAGGATTTACAAACTATCGTAATCTTGTAACAGGTGAACAGGTTCCGTATGACATGGCCGCTGAATACCGTATTAAGAAAGCAAACAAATTTAAACTTGAAGCTCTTGAAGCTCTTGAAGATATTGAGCCGGTTGTGGTTGATGAGTTTGAATCTATTGATGATGAAGATGAAGATGGCATTGTTACTGAGGACGAAGATACAATTGTTGAAGATGATTCTCTTGATGATGATCTTGAAACAAATCCTGAAGATGAAGACGAAGACATTGACCCTTTAGTAAAAGCTTTACGTCAATCAGATGACAACGAAGATTACTACAATGATAATGAAAATGAATAATTGATGGATATCTTTGTAACTATAATTGCCACTGAAGAACAAAAGATGGATTTTGAAAAAGATCTTGCAAGAAATAATATCTTATTAAGAGTAATGACGCCTGACATTGGTGATGAATATCATTATTCTTTGGAAAGCGATTGGAATGGATATGAAGAACTTAGCAAAAGAACTGGTATTTACTCCGGTGATTGCTACACTATCACAAGTTTAGAACATTCAGCAGAATAAAGTTTAACATTTAAAATTTGCATAGTTCAAAACTAATGGTTAATTTTAACTAACAATAAAATAAAGGAATTATGATAAACAACATCGAACAAATCAAAGGACTTTTAAATTTCGAAAAGCCGGGTGACTTCTATATGCTTTATGTACTAAAGCGTAAAAAAGATCAACCTGCTGGTGAACGAGACAAACACCAGTCCGTAAGAACTATCAAAACTTATTGCATTGAAAGTATTGACCATTTAGAAAAACGTTACGATGAAGTTATTCAGTTAAGTGAAATGTTTAAGGCACGTGCTTATATACATGTGCAAAAACAAAATCATGCTGAGGTTTCTTTAGACATGCTCGTAGATTTGGCAATTCGTATTAAGAATGGCAATCACAATCAGAAAAATCTGTTTGACTCAACTGTAGGTCAAGTTAAAACACAAGAGAAACGTTGGATCGTTGACATTGACACTAAAGATACTGCAGTAATTGATAAGATCCGTAATCTTGTTAATTCTTTACGTCCTGAAGGCGATAAAATTGAAGCAGAGATCCCTACTAAAAACGGAGTACACTTAATCACAAAAAGATTTGATGTACTAGGATTTCAACAAGTCTTATCTTTACAAGGTGAGGTTCCAGATATCCAAAAGAAAAATCCTACTTTACTTTATTACCCTAATAGTTTAGACAATGAAAACATTTAAGAGTATGACAGAATTAACGGATCACAAGAAAATCACGTATCTTATAGATCTACCGGTGGTTAACATATTTACTAACTTCTTACATGAAACTGTAGTAAAAGAAGAGACCGCAAAAATGCGTATGGCATTTGAAATTTCATTAAACTAAAAAACATACTATGAGTATTTACAGAATAGAAAACATTATTACATTAGTAACACATACAGAATATGAAAGACTGTACGATCATCCTACCGGTGAAATCTGGAGAATCATATTTAATGATGAAGATTATGATTACGTAAAAGATCCTAGAACTTTAATAGACTTAGAGAAATCTTTGGTAGAACTTGAGATGGATAAGTTCCATGAAAATCCTAATTATGTAGTTCCGGCTGAAGTTGAAGATGGCCTTGCAGACGAAGCTGGATTACTTAGAGATTGGGATCACATTACAGAAACCTGCACCGAAACACAACTTAAGTGGCTGGAACGTTTACATGATTATTACAATCAACAAGATCCTTGGAATTTAGAAAACTTGGAATAACCAATGCAACAACTAAAAAACCATATAGACGGAAATTGGTGGACTACTGAATATGAATATCTTGAACACGTGCTTGAACTGAAAATGCGCAAGGGTCATGGCTCCAAGATTCATATTTGGAGTCTTGATAGAACTAAAGTAATCAAGACATTCCGTTGGACTGTCATACCACCTGATAAAGCATTACGAAAAGCAACCACTTGGATTGACCAACAAAAGTTGTTAATAACTTCACTAGATTAAATTTGCCATTGTGAAAACTATTGGTTAATTTTATCATATAATAATTAACTATGGATAAACATTTATTTTTACTAAGAGGATTACCTGGAGCAGGAAAATCTACATTAGCTGCTTCGTTAGCAAAAACCCATCTTGAAGCAGATCAATTCTTTATGAAAGATGGCACATATAACTTTGACGCAACTAAACTAAAAGAAGCTCATGAATGGTGCCGAGCTAAATGCGAAAGCGCTATGTTATGGGAACTTAACATTACAGTGTCAAACACATTCACACAAGAATGGGAAATGAAAGCATACTATGAACTAGCAGAAAAGTATGGGTACACGGTATTTTCAATCATTGTTGAAAACAGACATGGCGGTGTTAATGAACACGGAGTTCCACAAGAAGCTTTGGATAGAATGAAAAACCGTTTTGAAGTAAAACTATAAGATATGAAAACAAAAACTATAAAAATTAGATTCGTCAAGCATAACGATATCTTTATGATACAACGCAAAGCTTGGTTTGGATGGACTTACATTCGAGAAATACATGGTTCTGACGCTGGCAAAGCAAGTTTCATTTACACGCATGAAAACAAAAAAGGACTACTTGAATTAGTTTTGGAAGGCTACTATAGAGCGGATAAAAGATTCTTGACAATTAAAGAATACCCAACTATTAAAATTCACTAATATGAAATTTACAAATAAGAACTATCCACATTTAGGATTACTTAATTTTGAAGGTGATGCAGTGCGTGCTTACAAATTGCCAACTGGTAATTATACAATCGTTGATGATCATCATGAAATTATTGCAGAGTGGGATGAATGGCTAATGGCTGAATTTCTTGAAGGAGACATTACAGTAACTACAAGTTATAACAAAACTTTTCGTTATACTGATGAACATTCAAATGCTAAGCCGACTGATGATAAACTTCAGTCATTCCTAAAATATAAAAGACAAATGCTTTGAGCGAACACACAGACTTCGGAACTAATCCAGTTAAGAAACATAAATTGCACAAGAGAATAAAGAAAGAATATAAAGAAGCAACTAATCAAGAAATTTGGGAAGGTGTTAGAGATAACTTTATATTTGGTTTCCTTGGTGCAATTCTTGTTGTCTTTATAGCAACCCGAACCGATGTTGCTGTTCTATTCGGATATATTGTGTATTACTTTTTTATGGGACGAATTGTGAATCGTCCAAAGTATGTAACTGAATTAGGGCAACTGATTGTGTTTCCTATACCTTCAGCATTAGGTGCATTCACAGGTTACAAATTATCTATTACAATTATTGACTTAATACAAACATATTTATGAGACAGACAGGAAGAACTAGCAGGATTGCAAATTTTGCAATAGACCAGCTATACAGTGTAGGTGAAGTGATCATTACAGATCACATAGCATTTGAAGGATTTGATACAAAGAGGAATCACTTATCTAATTTAATTGATAAAGTTGCGGACGGCTTTGCAAGAACTCACTATTCAAGTGATTGGATAGTAAAACATGAAATACACAAAGTAGGTGAAACTCCAGTTGTGAGATTTAAACTAGAAAGAAAACCTGAAAGATCTAATAAAGTATGGCAGTAAAATTAAATACACTTGACAAGCAATACACTGACTTGCTTAAAACTATTATAGAACATGGCGTAGAAAAAGCGGATCGTACTGGTACTGGAACTAAAAGTATCTTTGGTTATACAATCCGTCATAATATGAAAGAAGGATTTCCAATGCTTACAACAAAAAAGCTTCCTTGGAAATTAATCGTAACAGAATTAATGTGGTTCTTAAATGGTTACACAAACATTCAATTCTTGGTTAGAAATAATTGTCATATATGGGACGGTGACTGCTACAAGAACTACTTAAATAATTGGAATAAAGAAAACCCTCCTTTCGGTGGTCCTTATGTTAACAACCAATTAACGCTAGAAAAATTTATACAAAAGATTAAAGAAGATGATACATTTGCTAGAGCGTGGGGTGACCTTGGTCCTATCTATGGAGCGCAATGGAGATCTTGGAGAGTAGGTGAAGGAATACCTACAGCATTAACTGATAATGAAGGTGAAACTATTTATGAAGCAGCCTCTAGATACATTGACCAATTTCAAGATGCAATAGATTTATTGAAAAATGATCCGGACTCTCGAAGAAACCGAGTAAGTGCTTGGAATGTTGGTGAATTAAGAAATATGAAGTTACCGCCTTGTCATACTGACTTTCAATTATACACTCGTGAATTAACTTTAAAAGAAAGAGTAGATTATGGTTCGGAGAGAGGACTGTGGGAATTGGGTCAAACAATTAATTACATGCACTGCGATGAATTGCGTATTCCTACTCGTGCAGTATCTTTAATGTGGAATCAGCGTTCAGTTGACACATTTCTTGGATTACCGTTTAACATTGCATCTTATGGATTGTTATTAAGTATCATTGGAGAAATCGTAAATATGGTTCCTGACCAGCTTATAGGTAATCTTGGTGATACACACTTGTACTTAAACCATCTTGACCAAGCAGCAGAACAAATTGGTAGAGAATATACTGATGAAGAATTGGAAGAATTATACCCAGAACTTAAAAGACTTCGCACAATAAAGATTGCTGAAATACATAAACAAAACTATGAAGAAGCGGCAGCAGCAAGACAAGCAGAAAAGGATTTACTTGCAACCATAGTTCAAAATACAAGAACACCGTTTCCTTTGCCAAAACTTATAATGAATACCGAGTTTTGGAATCCTGGAACTGATGACGGTTGCGGTATGGGTCCTGGAACTTATACCGAAAGTATGAACGGATTAATTGAAAGTTTTGAAATTGGCGATTTTATGTTAGAAGATTATAAAGCACATCCACATATACCAGCACCCCTAAGTAATTAATATGATAAAGATAATTGTTAAAACTGAAGAACAGAAACAAGAACTGTTAAAGCAAAGCCAATACATTCATGATTTCTTAGTATGCCCTGATGATGTAAAAGAACTTGGCAAAAATTGGCTTATAGGATTAGACAGCGATGAAGCTGGAACTCTTATGCACTTGTATACAGCTCCTCATATAATTGAAGTAAACTCAGAAATTTAATGGAACTAATATCAACACACCCAATTAAGAAATCTGATTTAGGATTTCACGGAAATTTATTTGGCGGAAAACTTTTAGCTTGGATGGACGCGGCAGCTGCTGCTTTTGCAATGCAAACTTGTGATACGCCAAGAATGGTTACTGTTATGATTGACCAATGTATATTTAAGAAACCTGCTAAGGAAGGACAGCTAATTAAAATCTACGGTGAGGTCCAAAAGATTGGAACTACATCAATTACAATTTATATGGAAGCGCGTTCACACAATGTATATTCTGGCTTGCAGTCAATCATACTTTCAACCAATATGAAGTTTGTAAGAATAGATGAAGGTGGAGACGCAATTCCAATTTCTCAAAAAGTAAAAGACCAACACTTAAATAAAATAAAAGATGAAAAGTAAAACGTACATTGACCGTGATAAGATTACCAAAGTAAGAATACAGTTTGAACAAAAAACTAGGTATACATGGTGGGAAGAAATTCCAGCTTCTGTAAAAAGATTCTTAGGGTTTGTTTATGAAAGACAATATGTGATTCCTGCTGGTTGGTCTTCTTATTCAGATGGCAAATGGAGAGAAACTACTGAAGAATTTTTAGAGACAGGTCAATATCGTGTAGACGATAAAGCACAAGAAATCTTTAGAAAATCTAATGTTACAATTCATTACGGTAGTCATGAAATTACTCAATGGTTTAATTCTGATGTTGAGGCTCAAGAATTTGTAGACGGACTTGTGGAAAGAAGTAAAAAGGATTTTGAAATAATCATTAAGTAATGGACGGATTAGGAAATGCTTTAGGACAAATGTTTGGTTGCTTAATAACAATAATCGTTGTACTTGCTATTGGGTTTATAGGAACTACTTGCTATTACTTTTTTAAAGGTGACTCAATAAAATCAGAGAAACCAATTAAGCCTCAAATAGAATTAGTGATTAAGAACAATAAAGTTGACACTCTTTACGTTTATCGAAAACCAATACGATAATTCTGAATATAACAATAAACTATTACTATGGGAAAGAATAAAGATAAAAAAGAAAAGAACGTAAAGATTGAAATTAATGAAGGGCACTACTTAGAGTTGCTTGACAGAACTCATGTTCTAATTTCTAATTTAGAACAACACTTGTTACAACATCCGCTAGCTCAAAAGAAAAAGAAAATCTATAAAAAACTAGAAGCTGCTGGTTTACTTCTTGCTGATGTGTATCAAGACGTGGGACATTTAATAGCAAAACTTGAAGGAAATGAACATGATGATCTACCTTTTTAATTATGCCTGAACAAGTTAAAGAAATTCCAGTTCTTAAAATTGGTGTGACCAATGGCAACGATAGAATCTATACTAAAGATGCAGCTAAAACAATTGTTCAATGCTATAAAGATAATAAGTCTAAAGACAGAGCTATGCTTGGTGAATTACAACATCCATCGTATGCAGATGGTAGATCTTTTGATACAGTTGATTTAAGTAAAGCATCTCATACCATTGATAAAGTTTACATCAAAGAAGATATTGTTTTTGCTGACGCAACTTTCTTACAAAACCAAAATGGCAAAACAGCACTAAGTATGCTAGAACATGGGTTTGCTGTAATGCGCCCAAGATGCGTTGGAACTATTAATGAAAATCATGAAGTAGAGATTACTCAAGTAATTGCATTTGACATTATAGGCGCCGACGGTGATTCTTTTAAAGGTCTTATATAGTTGTTAATAACTTTAGATTAAAAAGTTTGCTTAGTTCAAACTAATTGGTTAATTTTGCTCTATAATTAAAAACAACATTATTATGGCAAATGACAAAACAGAATTGTTTAGAATTGGGAATGACGAATGCTACTCATGTACATTTAATGGTTCTATTCATTTTGATAATATCTGGAGACGTGAAGATGGTACTATGGATTTAGAATCTTGTACTAATGAAGAAGGCTACACTGCCGACATACCTGATGAAGATATGATTTGGATGGAACAAGAAATTCTTGAAATGATTGAGAAAGGTGTCTTTACTATTTTAACATAAAATTAATCAACATGCTAATTGAAAAACTAAATAAATACATAGCGGAAGGCTGGGTAATGAAACAAGTTCACCCAACACTTCCTCTTGCTATTTATAACTATACTCAAGCAACTCAATACGAATCACACTGGGACGAAATCACTTTAATATGTAGAGGCCTTATCTTAACTGATGAAGGTGATATAATTGCTAAACCGTTTGGCAAGTTTTTTAATTATGAAGAACTTGCGCAAAAGAATATCATTCCTTGGTTTGAGTCTGAAAAAGTAACTATCCAAGATAAGATGGACGGATCTTTAGGGATCTTGTTTAACTATGCTGGGAATTGGGTTATGGCAACTCGTGGATCTTTTACTTCTGACCAAGCAATTAAAGGATTAGAAATTGTAAAAGAAAACTGCGACTTAAATAGGTTTGACATTAATCTTGTTTATGTGGGTGAAATCATTTACCCAGAAAACAGAATTGTGGTTGACTACGGGTTTAATGAAATATTCGTATTCTTAAGTATCTTTAATAAAGAGGAAGAACTTGAGTGGGAAGTTGCAAAGAAAGTTTTATATTCTCACAACGTAGATAACAAATACATTGTAAAATCTGAAGTTCATAAACCAATAGGGCATTCATTATATGAATTACTTAAAGCTAAGAATACTGAAAATGAAGAAGGATATGTTTTAAGATTTTCTCCATCTAACTTTAGAACCAAAATTAAGTTTACAGATTATGTTGCTTTACACCGTATCTTGACTCAATGTTCTACATATGATATCTATGAAAACCTGAAAACATTTGGGAAACTTCCAGAGGCTATGCTTGCTGACGTTCCTGATGAATTCTTTGACTGGGTTAAAGAAACTGAGTCTTCTATCAGAAATGCATATGCTAAAATAGAAACCGAATATAAGTGGATCTTTAAAATTTTAATGCGAGCTGAAGGTATTGAAGATCGTGCTGTCTTTGCAGGTTTTGCAAAAAGATATAAATACTCCGGTATCTTATTCTGTATGTATTCTGACAAAGATTACTCAGATCATATTTGGAAACTGATTAAACCAGCTTACGGTAGACCGTTTGCTAACAAATAAAAAACAAAACTATGGAACCAGAATTAGACATCTTTGACCAATGGGCTGAAGAAAGAAAAAAGAAATCTTGGATTGCCCGAAAACTAAACTATGTTTCATCTTGGTGGCATAACGATGGTATGTACTTACATACAACTATTAAGAGAGGAGTTAAAAGTGTTTGGTATTGGTTACCGATTATTTGGAAAGACCGCCATTGGGATTCTCACTACATCTTTGAGATTATGAAACATAAGATATCAGCGCAGGCTGATTACATTGGTCGTAGAGATTTACATACTCGTGCTCAAGCTGATGCTCGTATCATGAGGCTGTGTGTTAAACTTATGGGATTAGTTCAAGATGAGTTTTATTCTGGAGAATATACTGACTACCACAAAACTAAACACTGGTTTGAACCTGTCCCAGATAAGCCAAATTTATCATCATGGGAGAGTAAACTACTAGAAGAGAACTTTGATGACTACTTTAAAAAATATCCACTAATCTATAAAAGAGTTTTAGCTGGTGAAGGAGTGTTTTCTAGAAAAGGCCGTGAAGAAGATAAACAAATTATTGCTATGAACATTGGACATATTAACCATGATAGAGCAAGAAAACTTTTATTCAAATTAATGGAACAAAATATTGAGCGTTGGTGGGATTGATTAAAAGTTTAACAAAACTTTAACATTTAGAATTTGCTTTACATTAGTATTTTGATTAATTTTAACTATCAATAAAAAACAATTATCCTATATGAAAACTATCACTACCAACCTTTACAAGTTCTCTGAATTATCAAAAGAGGTTCAAGAAAAACTTTTAGAAAAGAATCGTTATTATGAAACACAACTTGACGATTGGCATGATCCTATAACTGAAGGCTTTACCGAAGATATGGTTGAAGCTGGATTTGCTGAAATTGAAACTCAGTTCTCTGGTTTTTATTCACAAGGTGATGGCGCTTGCTTTACTGGAAGAGTTACTGACTTAAGGCTATTTATGGAAAATTTTGAAAATCTTCCTCAAGAAGTTAGAGACTTTGATGGAGCAATGGAAATTGCAATCATAAAACGCGGTGAAACTTTTGCTTCACGTTATTGCCACTCAAATACTATTGAAGCAAACATTGAAGTTTACGATATTCAAACACCTGACTTCATTCATGCATTTGAAACTACTATAACAGAATGGGCAAGAACTCAATCTGACAAATATTACAAAGCCTTAGAAAAATACTATGATGAAATAACTTCTGATGAAAGTGTTACAGAAGTTCTTGAAGAAAAAGGTGAAGTGTTTCTTAAAGACGGTTCTTACTACTCTGCATAAAACCATTCTACCCATAGTGTATATAAAATCTAAATACACTATATATGTTAAATTACAACGAGTTTACTAACAGTAGTAAGTTAGAAGAAAAAAGCAATACATATGATTTTGGCTGTTCAATGGTTTACTTTGACTGTCCTGAGTTACAAAAGATTCAAGAACAGATTAATCCAGATGACCTATACACTGAAGACGGCGACCAATATGGAATAGAAGATGATCACCATGTAACATTACTTTACGGATTACATTCTGAAGAAATTGAAGAAGCTGATGTTATGCGCATAAGTGCAGGTCAAATTCCAGCTATTCGTTTAGCAGGTGCTTCTGCGTTTGAAAGCGAAAACTATGACGTACTAAAATTTGACGCGGAATGTCCTAAGTTGCATGAAATCAATAAAGCACTTAGTGAATTACCTCATACTACAAATTTCCCGGATTATCATCCACACGCAACAGTTGCATATCTTAAGAAAGGCAAAGCAGCTGATTACATTAAACAATTAGAAGACGTATCTTTTGAAGTTACACCTTCTAAGATTGTATATTCAAAACCCGACGGTTCTAAAACAGAACAACCACTTAACTAAACAAAAATGGCTACATTAACAAAAGGAAGAATTATCGACGAAGGCACTAAGTGGCAGTCCGTTGAGTTTAAAGGAAAGTGGGAAACACTTGAAGTGTTTCATGCTGACAAAGAAGGTGACGTAGAGATCACTATGACAAATGGTGTTGACATATTTCTTACCTACTTAAATCAAGAAGATCTTAAATTATTAAGTGATCATATCTTAAAGAATTTAAAGCCGGTAAAAGTTTAACAAAAATTTAACATTTAGAATTTGCATTGCTTCTTATTATTGGTTAATTTTAACTATCAATAAAATAAAGGAAATATGATTATAATATCTGACATCACTGAGAAATCCGAATTTAAAATCCAATCAGGAACAACATTCATTATTCATGAAGTAACTAAGCATAGAACTTATACTGGTGTTTCATGTCATAACCCTGGTCAAAGAGAATGTTATTACCATAATGAAATTGCAGATCTTGTAAATTTTCTAAATGAAAACAACGCAATTAAAATTAACTAAGAAATGAAAACATTTAATGAAATCATTGAAGGAGCTCCTCATATCATCAAAA
>Ga0129318_10000004_pt1 | contig 31052 bp, 43 predicted proteins | sample CPB1_08_DNA_FD_94475 | JGI IMG/M metagenome (GOLD analysis project Ga0129318, IMG submission 94475) | Freshwater to marine salinity gradient microbial communities from Chesapeake Bay, USA - CPBay_Spr_0.1_0.8_DNA | ecosystem: Environmental > Aquatic > Marine > Coastal | place: USA: Chesapeake...
GAAGGAAAATTGCTGAATTCGTAAAGAGAACTACAAATTCAAAAAACGATTACTTTAAAATAATAATCGAAAAGTACATCGATTTATGGAAATTGAATCGTGTCCCAGTTACTATTTACGAAAGCCGAATTAAAAATGGAACTCTAGAGCCTAAAATTATGGAATATTTAAAAAAGAACTATGGATATGTGAACATGTTAGGTGAAGGAGTTCCGAGAACTTACAAATATTTGCTCGAAAAGATAAAGGAAAAGCTGAAAGCGTGTTTTATCTAAAATCACTAAAAAAAGTTAAACGCTTATTTTATAGGTGTTTAGCTTTTTTTGGTGTCATATCGAACAAAAAAAATACAAGTTCCCGTTTGCAAAAAAAACGAAAAACGACAATTTTTTTTTTGAACTGCACACTAAAAAAAATTAACATATGACACGGAACAGGCTTGCGGCTAATGACAGAAAGACTTCCGAGCGTGTCATATCCAAAAACAGATAAAACACATAGTACATTTTTTTAATAAAAGTTTTTTTTATTGAAATATATGTTTATCTTTGAAAAATAAATCAGAAAAACATAAAACATGAAACTAGAAAAATACACCAAAAATTTAAAAATCGAGCTTGATTCGATTTACAGCTACAATACTTTAGTTGCTAAAATAGATTTCGAAAACAAAGTAATCATTCCAAGTTCTTATTACAGTGCTACTACTTCAAAGCATATTAATTACGTCGCTAAAGAATTAAACTTTAAAATACAAAAATAATGTTCGAGCAATTAGGATTTTTCAGAGATTATTTCGTTGACGGAAAATTTGTAGGTAGTGTCAAATTAAACGACTACGAAGGACAAATTGGATATTATTCGAAAACAACTTTAGTTGTAGAAAACGAAATCGTTTTGGATAACAAAAGAAAAATAAAAAAAGGTACAACCACATATCATTTCACGTACCCATTAAACGGAAAACTTAAATAATTATTATATGGATGCAGATAATCAAATGGACATCTTCGATATTTTAGGAATTGAAGAAGAATGGAAAGAACACTGGAAAGACATGCCGGAGTTTATTCAAAAAGACTTAACTAGTGAAAAATCGATTATAGTTCACTTTAGGAATAAAGAGGACAGAGATACTTTCTCGAAATTAGTCGAACAGAAAATCACTTATAAAACTCAATCTATCTGGTTCCCTAAAGCAGAGATTGATAGAATAGTCGATAAATTATACATAAATGAATCAGATGAATAGAGCACCGAAATATCCGTTTTACATCGTATCGAAAGGAAGGCATATGTACATGACTTCAAGTAAGGCATTGACGAAAATGGGAATAAATCACAATATAGTTGTTGAGCCTTCGGAAGTAGAGCTGTATCAGAAAGCTATCGATGAAAATAATTTACTTGCTACGATAGTCGAATTGGACATGAGTTTTAAAGAGAATTATGAAACTTGCGACGATTTAGGATTGAGTAAAAGTACTGGACCAGGACCAGCTAGAAACTACGCTTTAGAGCATTCGAAATCTCAAGGACATTTATGGCACTGGGTTATGGATGACAATATTCGTGGATTTTATCGATTAAATAAAAATCTTAAATTGCCAGTTATTTCTAGTTCAATCTGGACCGCAATGGAAGACTTCTGCAATCGATATGAAAATGTAGTAATGGCTGGGCCAAACTATTTCTTTTTTGCTCCTAGAAAAACAAAGCAACCTGCTTTTGTTACAAATACAAGGATTTATTCCTGTAACTTAATTCGAAACGATATTGATTTCAGATGGCGAGGTCGCTACAATGAGGACACAATTATCAGTCTTGATATTTTATCGGCAGGGCTTTGTACTATTCAATTCAATGCCTTCCTTCAAGATAAAATGGAAACTCAAAAGCAAAAAGGTGGAAATACAGATGAATTTTATCACGTCGAAGGCGAGAAAATAGACGGATTAAAGTATCAGAAAGATGGAACGTATTTAAAATCAAAAATGCTAGTCGATGTTTATCCAGATCTGAGTAAAATAGTTCATAAATTTAATCGTGTACATCATACGGTGAATTACAAACCTTTCAAAAAGAACAAATTAATCTTAAAAAAGGATTGCGAAATTAAAGAAGGTGTAAATAATTATGGAATGATTTTAAAATATCTAGAATAATTTATATATTTGTAAACTATTGGAGTGGTAGCCAATACTTAAAATTTTAAAAAGCCTCTGACATAGTACCACCTACCACTGGACTATCTCGGGGGCTTTACTTCTAAAAAAAATATGACAGTATCAATTTTTAAATCAGTAAAAGACCCAAATAATCCTTTTCATAAATCGATAGATTATGTTTTAAATAGGATTAGAAATGGAAATTCTAAAGATTTTATCGAACAACTCAGATCTATGAGCGATGAGGATTATAACAAAAATAAATCTCAACTTCCAGGAACTTGTTTTAATGGTAAATTCAAAACTCGTTCGGCTTCGGGATTAATTCAGCACTCTGGATTTATTACTCTAGATTTCGATAAATTAAATTCTATTGAAGAAGCTATCGAGTTGAGAGATTCAATCAGCTCCGATGAGTTCGTTTACGCAGCTTGGATTTCTCCAAGTGGAAAAGGCATAAAGGTTCTAGTTAAAATACCAGCAGTGCCCGCAAATCATCGAGCATATTTTGAGGCTTTAGAAAAGCATTTCAATCATCATAGTTGGGACAAGTCTGGTTCTGACGTTTCTCGTTTCTGCTTCGAATCATACGACCCCGATATGTATGTAAATCCAGATTCATCAGTATGGATTGAAATGGAAGAGCCTAACATCGAAAACGTCGGAACAACAGAGCCGATAGTGAGAATGACTTCAGATAATCAAATTATCGAAAAGTTACTAGTTTGGTGGGAAAAGAAATATGGCATGACTATCGGAAAAAAGAACACGAATCTCTATATTTTAGCATCTGCATTTTATGATTTCGGAATCTCGAAAGATGACGCACTTCACGAATGCTTGAAGTTCGATTCTGGTGGGAAGGATAAAGAGATTTCGTCAATAGTAAAATCGTCTTATAAAAAGAATACACCGCCAGGAACGAAACATTTTGAGGATAATGTAAAGAAAGAGAAAATCGAGAAATTAATTCGCTCGGGAAAAACGAAAAAAGAACTTGAAGAACAATTCGATGGAATTGATATTTCTTTACTGAAAGAGAATATCGATGTTGATGAGTTTTGGTATTATACCGACAAGGGAAAAATAATGCTTTCAACGCATAAGTTTAAATTCTGGCTAGAGCAAAACAATTTCTTTAAATACTATCCAAGCGAAAACTCAAACACGTTCACTTTTATTAAGAAGGAGCAGAATATGATTGAGGAAACAAGCGACAAGCTGATTAAAGATTACGTCTTGAGCAATATTCTAGAGCGTGAGAATATCGGATATGGCCCATATGATTTTATGGCTTCGAATACTGGATATTTTAAACAAGAGTTTCTTTCGATGCTATCGACTACTGAAGTAAAAATAAAAGAGGACACTGCTTCTGACTGCTTCCTTTACTATAAAAATTGCGTTGTAAATATCAAGAAGGATTCAGTTAAAACTATTGACTACATCGACGTTGATGGATTAGTTTGGAAAAAACAAATAATTGACAGAGAATTCAAAACCGCAGACCACCACGAGGCTGTATTTAGAAAGTTCATTTGGTTAATTTCGGGCCAAGACGTACTAAAGTACAATTCTTTTAAATCAGTAATTGGGTACCTGCTTCATTCTTTTAAGACTTCGGCGAATAATAAAGCGATTGTTTTTAACGATGAAACTATTTCAGAGAATCCAAACGGCGGATCTGGTAAGGGATTATTTTGGAACGCTTTAAAAAATATGCGCAAGGTTTCTCGAATCGACGGAAAACAATTTAAACCAGATTCAGATTTCGCATATCAGATAGCGACACCCGATACTCAACTGCTAGTTTTCGATGACGTGAAAAAGAATTTTAAATTTGAGGATTTATTCTCACTAATTACGGAAGGAATAATCATCACGTATAAAGGGCAGACACCAATTACGTTACCAGTAGAGAAATCGCCAAAGATTCTAATCACTACAAATTATACTCTCGGAGGTGTAGGTGGTTCTTTCGAAAGAAGAAAATTTGAGATAGAAATGAGCTCATATTTTAGTTACAAACATACACCGCTCGATGAGTTCGGGCATATGCTTTTCTCTGACTGGTCGGAATCCGAATGGCTAAAGTTCGACAACTTCATGATTAACTGCGTTCAGTACTATCTTAAAAATGGATTGGTAAAACACGATTTTAATAATCTCGAAGTCAGAAAGTTCATCAAAGAAACGTCATTCGAATTTTACGAATGGAGCCAAGATTTGGAAAATATGCCGATGAATATCAGACTTGATAAAGCGGAGCTGTTTACGAAATTCTGTAACGAATACCAAGACTACAAGAAATGGCTATCGCAAAAGAAATTTACTCAATGGCTAGAAGGTTTTGGAAAATATTACAAAATAGAATTTAATCAAGGAAGGAATCACACGATGAGATTCATCGAATATGTTACAGAAGAAAAAACTGAAGAAGATAACGAAATGCCATTTTAATTATGACGGAACATCAACTACAAATCAGCTGTATAGCTTTTTTCAGAAACAATATCACTAGAAAAGGATTAGGCATAATTATACCAGTGCCGAACGAGCTGGCACGTAAAAGAAAAGATGTGCCCGTCTGTTTAGGTTGCTCCGATACGATTCTTGTATTTAAAGGCAGAATCGTCTTCTGTGAATTTAAAGTTGGTAAAAATAATCAGCAAGAAATTCAAGTCGCTTTTCAAGAAGCGGTCCAGGAACTCGGATATGAATATCACGTAATTAAAACCATACAAGACTTTGAAAACTTACTTCGCTAAAAATGGAAAGGAATTCAGACTTTGGTCAATCTATAATGACAACGGTTGGTGGTGTGAAGTTCTATGGATTGAAACTAATATTCGAGAGGTTTTCGATTTTAGTAAAGTTGAACCATATTTAAAATAATTAAACAAAAGTTTTTTTTATTGGAATAATAGTTTTATATTTGTCCCATAGAAACCATAAAAAATTAATCAGATGAAAAAATTCCTTCAAAAAGCAGATTATCAAATCGCATTCGCATTCTTTGCGGCAATGTATTTTTTATTACAAATAATTTTTAGATATTAAAACCATGGCAATAGATACCTACAACAACGAACCAGGTTACTTCGATAAATTAGAAAAACCTGAAACTGATTACAGAACCGAAATTGAAGTTCTTGAGGATTACGTCAAAGACACTTTTAATGACGATGAACTGACGGCTTTAGTCGATTCGATTAAAATGCGCTCAATACTTATTTCTAGAACGAACTACAGAATCAATAAAATCGAATCAGATCTAGCAACGTTTGGAAATATCAGCTCAGATGATAGAATCGAATTAGCGCAAAGAAAATTATTGCTAACCAAGTTAATTCAAGATTTATGAATATTTTCTATCTAGATTCAGACCCAGTAAAAGCCGCAGAGCAACATTACAATAAACACGTCGTGAAAATGGTACTAGAAGCAGCGCAACTATTATGCACCGCTCATCATATCGAAGGCGATGGAAATGTTCCGTATAAAAAGACACATATTAACCACCCATCAGCTGTTTGGGTACGTTCTTCAGTAGAAAATTATATGTGGTGCTATAATTATATGCTAGCACTTGGCGACGAATACACGAAGCGATACGGCAGAAATCATTTAACGATAGAAAAGTGCAAAGAAATTCTTTCTTTCGCTCCGCATAAAGTTACAAGGTTCGGATTTACAGATCCACCGCAATGTATGCCAGACGAATATAAATCGTCAGATACAATAGAAGCATATCAGAAATATTATCAAATCGGCAAAGCCCACTTAAAAAATTAAATTATGAAATTCAAAATCAAAATTCAAAATGGTCGCTGGACCGTGAACGGAAAACTATTCAAGGATTTAACCTTGGACGAAATTAAAATATTGAGTATATTTATCGAATCATTTAAAATCCACGACCATGAGATTATCGATTGAGTTATTAGTTATCAGAATCGGAAATTTGTTTGAAAGAATTAGTAATAAATTATTCGGCGGAGTCAGTTGCGCTCCAGACGAAACCAAATGGAATTAATATGAAACAAACAGCAGTAGAATGGTTAGTAAATAAATTAAATAATGATTTTGAAAATAATGATTTTTTAATTAGTTATGCAAATGAAATTAGTCAAGCCAAAGAAATACAAAAGCAACAAGCCGAATCTATTTGGAAAGCATCACAAGAGAATATGCACAGACAATTTAGTTCAAGTGCATACAAGCCAATTACATTTGAACAATTTTACAACGAAACTTATGAAACTGAATAGACACGAAACAATCTGGGAGCAAGAACAAAGGCTCAAAGAAGAAGCAAAGAAGCTATCGGAACAGAATAAAAACAAGCCAGTTAATAAATACTTATTGAAATGAACCAACTACAAATGATTTCAGTTATTCAGTGCTACATTCATCACGTTAAAAATATCCAGGTGAAAATAAATCCACCTAGAAATATTCAAGAAGTATTTTTAATGCAGCAAATGTACTCGATAGCTGAATCATTTTTAAAATTTTAAATTATGCCAATACCAACCCCAAAATTCGGTGAAGAAAATGTAGACTTTATCGACAGATGTATGTCCGACGACGTTATGAAAAAAGAATATCCAAACGAAAAGCAACGACTAGCAGTTTGCGCTTCGAATATTAAGATGGCCAAAAAGCCTAAAGAATTAAAATAGTTTTCTTATATTTGTCCTTTGAATAAACAATTTTTTTCAATATGGAAGATGGTAGAAAAAATAATGGAGGTGCTAGAGAAGGAGCAGGAAGGCGACCAAAAGCTGATGAAATAAAAGTAATCGAGCAGATGGATGCCGTTATGGTTCCAGAGAAAGTTTGGGAATCTTTAGCGAAAAGAGTTAGGGAAGGCGAAACGAACGCAATTAAAACTTGGCTTCAATATAGATTCGGAATGCCGAAACAGATAATCGAGCAAACGAATATCAACCCAGACAGACCAAATATCGTTTTCATTAAGAAAACAAAGTAAAACAGTACCTTCCACGCTACCCATAAGAACAGCGTACCAGGGAAGGTCTTTTGCATATTGCGTTAAGGTGTAAAGGTTGCATTCTGGTTTCATATGCCAGTGGGGTGGTTCGATTCCACGCTACGCTACAAATTTATAATTATGATTTTAAAGTCGTTTTCAGAATTTATTTATCCAACTAAATTAAAATTTTACAGAAACGTCTATGGCTCCGAAATAGAGATTTTAAAATGTAAATCGATCTGGATTGATTCGGACCATAATTTTTACAGATGCATGGAACACTATGGAAGAGGTTAAATTTTCAGATAAATACGAACCTTTATTTGATTTACTATTAGAAACTGATTCAGCTTTAAAAAAAGTTGATACAGTTTGCTTGTCTGGTGGTCGTGATTCGGGCAAGTCTTTCGCTTTAGGTTGCTTCGTCGGATTAGCAACGGCGCAGTATAATCATCGAGTGCTATTCACTAGACAGACTATGTCCTCAACAGATAACTCTATTACTGCCGCACTAGATAATCGTTTGAAATTATTAGGAATCGACAACCTTTATAATTTCGCCAATAACAATTACACGGTTCGGGATTCAATAGGCAAGATTTCTATAACTGGGCAAAAGACTTCAGTTGGAACTCAAACAGCGAAGCTAAAATCACTTGAGGATTATTCGATTTTTATAACTGATGAGGCTGAGGAACTTACAAGTTATGAAGAGTGGATAAAAATAAAACGTTCGATGAGAGCAACCGACGTTCAGTGTCTTTCGATTCTCTGCTTCAACCCACCTACAAAAAAACACTGGCTTTATAATGAATTATTCCAAGGAGTTCCAGATGGATTCAATGGCATAATTGATAATGTACTCTACATCCATACGACTTACCTAGACAATGGCCAAGAGAATATGGCACCGCATAACTGGTTTGAATATGAGCGTTTAAGATTAGTATATGAAAGCTATTTGGCAACCGATAAAGATGAGCAGCCCTTCCTTCCTAAAAAAGTAATCAGAGAATACAAGGAATACAAAAGCACAATTCTTGGTGGCTTTAGAGATTCGGCAGAAGGTGTTATTTTCGACTACACTATTGGGGAATTTTACGAAAGCGAATATGGAGCCGTTTACGGAATGGACCAAGGATTCACTCACCCGACGGCATGCGTCAAAGTGTTCGTGGATAAAAACGAAAAGAAAATTTATTTAAAAGAGGTTTTTTATAAAACGAATCAGACCGCAACTCAGATCTATAACGTCATAAAAGACGAAGTTGGATTCACTAGAATTTGGTGCGATAGTGCAGCCGCAATGTTCATTAAAGATTTGTACAATAAGGGGCTGAATATAAAGGCGTGTAAGAAGCCGAAAATTAAAGACAGGATAAATCTAGCTTTGGACTATGAAATTATCATAGACAAGGACAGCATCAATCTACAGAACGAAATGAACAACTACAGATGGTCCGACAAGAATCAAGACCAACCGTTTGACGATAACAATCACGCCATAGATGCCTGGGGTTATGCGTTCACTCATATTATAAATGAGAATATTGCACAGATTCTATAATTTTTTTATATATTTACAGATAATTTTAAAACTATGGCAAAAAGTAAAAAATTTATTCCCATGAAAGACCTTGGGAAGTCGCACACTAAAGAGCATCTGAATAGATTCTTTCCGTTTTTAAGTAAAGAATTTAGAAAGATTGAAGCCGAAGAACTAGAATCTGAAGAAACTTTCAGAGAATTATTCGGTGAAGAGGAATTGGATTTGAATAAATTGAGAGTGATTTACGAATTTCAGAAATAGAAACAATGAAATACAGAAGCAAAAACGATATTAAATATTTGGACTTCATAGCTTTTACGAAAGCGATTGAAGGAATGGAAACTGACTTGGTTTACGTCGCTACTAATGTAGTGAAGTATTTCAAGACAACTGATATTGAAGGATTTTCTAAAGCCTTGGAATCTAAAAAGAAACCAGTGCTGAGATTTAAAGTTGATTTGAATTTCGAGAAAGCCGTTAAATTTATCGATGCTGATACTTTAGTAAAAGACGGCGATGTGATAGATTTCTTAAAACTAGTAACCAAGAAAAAATACTTCTGGCAAAAGATAGATTATAACAAAGTTTCTTTAGCCGAAGTGGAATATGTATTGGGGCTTTTTACGAATGCGCTGCCGAAATAAAAGCGCAGTATGAATGGATTTACAACCCACCTATTACGGCAGTAGGTGGAGAGATTACAAACGGAGCAGTAGAAAGACAAGAGTTCAACCAACATTATGGCGGTTACATCGAAATCATTTATCTATTAACTCAAGGCGACTTCACGAAATTCGATGAAGTAGTAAACTGGGATCTGCACAGATTCCTTTTTCAAGGCGAATATCTTTTAAGGAAAAGAACAATTGAACAAATGAAATAATGAACGAAATTAGTATTTTAAATAATTGGATTATCTCGGAATTTGACAAAAACAATTTAGTCAATACCATTTCGATTGTTCCTACATTACAGATGGATTCGAATAAAGAAAACGTTTATCCATTAGTAAATATCGACATGCTGAATAGTGTAGTTCAAAACGATGTTATTGTAGTTTCTTTCGAGATTACTATCGTACAGCAAAGAGATAAAAGGCCAGTAAAGACTGATTCGAAATTGTTAAACGATACGAATTATTTGGATAACGTAAACGAAACTCATTCGATTGCCGAAAGATTTATAAACGTTCTAGATAGACAGAACAATTCATTGAATATTGAACTCGATACGATTTCGAAATTAGAGTTCTTAAAAGAATACAGCAGAGAGAATCTTGACGGGGTTCAATTTACTATTGATTTATCAATTCCAAATCTAGGCACTAGTTGTTAAGTGAAGTTGAAATAAGAGCGATTGCCCAAGAGGTAGTCAATAGAGCGAAGTCAACAGCTCACGTTGAAACAGGCGCATTAAAGCGTTCTATTTCATACACGTACGTTCGGCAGGTCGTTATATTTCGTGAGTTATTTTACGGGCAATTCGGGGACAACTCGGAGTTGGAGAAAATAGCAAAAAAATTAATACCAAACGGAGTAGCTTGGAAAATAATTTATACTAATTTCGGTGGAGACACTTACGAAGTAGGAAAGACAAGACAAGGGAGAGCGACGCAGAGCAGAGTTCTTTCGGCGGTTAAAAGAACGGCGACAAATAGAATAAAGGCTTTGATTAGTCTAGCACAAAAGAAAAGAAAAGATGGCGAAGCGCAGGACTAAAGACCAGATCGATGCGGACAAGATAATCAAGAAGCAGTTGAATATTCTCGGCGAAAAGATTTATGAAGAGGCACGAGAAAATTCACGCTTCGATACGGGACAGTTGCAGAACTCGATTAACTACATGGTAAAGCCTGACACGAAATTAACGATGGCCCAAGTTTATTACGGGAAATATAACTATCCGAAAGGAATTAATACTGGAGAGAAAAATGCTCTGTTAATCGCAGTAAAAGAATACGCAACGGCAACGACTAAAATAATTGTAAAAGAAATAAACGACCAAATAAATGAACAGTTTACCAGTAGAAAGTAGAACGATAATAAATACAGAAAGTCAAATCACTTTTTGTAATTCGCCAATTCATTTAAGAATTCAAAACGATGACCAAGATACGTCTATCAAATCAGCTATCGTTTATTTGTGGATTTGGAACGGTGACCAAGATAAAGTTTTAGGAAAACCAAACTTCACTTTAAAGAAGGATAAAGTTAGTGCCGATGACAATTATATTAATTTTCAAGTCGCTGATTTAATTAAGTCGTTTTTAATTACACCTTCAAACGCATTAAATACGAACCAACCAACTTTCGCTTACAATCAATTGACCAATCCAGCTATAACTGGGCAAGGAGTTTTCTGGCAGATAGTCGCAGATGTTACTTCTGGCGAAGAAACGATTCGAAAAAACTACACGACCGCTTTCGCAACTCTAGGATATAACTGGAACTATGAGCAAAATGCCGTTTATTCGTACGGAATCGCTCCGAATCCAGCAAACAGATGGTACAATCCGTTAATTCATAACTACATAAGTCAGAGTTTTAATCTAACAAGGACTGTTTCGGAAGCTACGACCTCAAATATGATTAACGTTCAGCAAATTACACCGCCAAATAATTGGAAAAGATGCTCACGTGACCCGTATTTGGTTGTATTTCTTAATAAATTAGGGCTTTGGGAAATGTTTACACCTAATGGAAAGGCTACAATTTCTACAAAACTAGATTCCGATACTTCGAACAGAGTATTCCGTGACCCATTAATGGTAGACAATAGCTTTACTCACTCGAAATTACGTGATAATTTGCTAGTAACACAGCAGTACACTATAAATACTGGCTCACTTACTGAAGAAATGGTGTCGATTGTAGAGCAATTAATTTATTCACCTAAAGTTTATTTGATTAAATTTGCAGGAGACATAGAGAATAATCCAACCACTGGAATTACGGTTGATAGCACATACGTTACAGCTGACGATACGAATATCACGGTGGATAATCAAGGAATCGCAAACGAATTATTAGGATTTTATAAAACTCATTATCAGATCCCTGTAGTTGTAACAGATTCCGATTTCACAAAAAAGACTAGAGTGAACGACCGAAATGCTATTGACTACAATATTAAGTTTGAAGAAACCAATAATAAAATAAACAATATCAGATAATGATAACAGAAGTTTTTATTTCAATAGACGGGCAAAACTACACGAAACTTGACCTTCATAAAGATGAGAACATTTCGATGAAATATACTCAGAAGGATTTACAAGACATTAGCAAGATTTTCTCGCCATACTCTATGAGTTTCACTTTTCCTGCTACACCTAAAAATCGCGCAGCCTTCGGATTCTTTGGAGATACCGACGTGATAAAAATAAATACTGAAAACAAATTTGCTTGTAAGATTTATACAGATGGAGTTCTAAATTTAACGGGCTTCATTTTACTTTCGGATTTAAAATATAAAAATAACGTTCCGACCGATTTCACTGGAAACTTCGCAACTTCGATGACTAACTTGAAGGATAGAATTGGAGATGCTTTAATTGGGGATTTGGCTACCGAGAGATTGAAAATAAATTGGACACCAAATACAGTTTACAGTTTACTTCAAGGAGCGAATAATACAACCATCGACGGCGTGAACGTTTCTTATTTCGTTCCGTTAATTTCTAGCAATAGAGTTCTTGGATTCAATTCTAATATAGAGAGTGGATTGAAGGACAACGTGGCCTATGATTCAACTGTAACACCTACTAGTAACGGAACAATAAAATCATACGAATTAAGACCCTGTCTGTCATTCAGTTCTATTATAGAATTGATTAAAAAGAAATATAATCTGAGCGTCATTTGTCCTTTAGACGAAAGGCCAGAGTATAAAGATTTGTTTATCTGGTGTAATTCAGAAACGATGCTTTCGAATGAGGCTAAAAAGATGACACTGAAACAAGGATTCGGTGCGCTTTCTTGGTACGATACAAGAAACGAAGGCGATATTCCAGACCCAAAAAAATACGTTGGAACGACTAACCTTTCGGACAATAGTTTTAAAGTCATAAAGCAGAGAAACGAAAACGAATGGGACAAGTTTTTTTCTTTTAAAATGGCACTTGAAAATGTATTGATTACTGGGAACAGCTCGGCTAGTTCAAGCATTAACGTGACACTAGTTAGGAAGTCTGACAACATAATCCTTGCGAGCAAACAAATAGATCTGGTTGCTGGTAAATTTTCCGATAAAATTCAAATCAACGATTCTTTATTTGTAAATAACGAAATCGAGTTTTATGTTTACGTTCAATTTAATCAACCTACTAGTTGGACAAATGCGACCTACGGAATAGAGTTTAAATACTACGACGGAAAATATGGCCCATTTAATTCAAAGAGATATGCCACATATCAATACCAGTCTTTAGTAAATAACAATGCGGTTGATATTCTAGCGACGAACATCGATTTATTTAAAACGCTACCTAGTATAAAAGTGATTGATTTCTTAACTTCTTATTTTAAGATGTTTAACATTTCCGTTTTCGATACTTCGCCAAATGATGAGAATCTTTACTGGCTTACACCTGAGGACATTCAGACTTCGAAGAAAGCATATTCAAAATCCGTATTGGATTACACTGCTTATGTAAATGCTAGTGACTTTAAAAAATCAACGGCTAGTGATTATAATTACTACAATTTCAAACACGCTGATTCTAAATATAAAAGCAACGTGGACTATTTAAGTCAGACAGGATTCGAATATGGCCAAGCGGTTAATCCTTTAGTGAAGCCTGCAAATCCTAGAGAATTTATAGTTCAGACTACATTTACATTAATGGTCCCAGTAATTTTAAACGGAACAAGTGACGTCGTTACATATTACGGATTCGATAATTCATCGCCCGAAATACTTCCAGACGGTGAGGCTAGATACACCCCGAACTATGGCGAATTGACTATTTTTTATAATTACGGAAACACACCAATATCAAGCGTTCTAGGAGTTCAGAATAATAATACAGCTGGAACACTTTTAAATTCGCCATTAAGTAACTATATGAAGGTATTGCCTTGGAATAAAAATTTGAACTCTTTAGGGTTTTCGAATCTTAAATTCCAAGATGTAGTTTATGATAAATCACTTTATTCAAAATATTATTCTGCCCAAACGACAAGATTATTAAATCCAAACGTATTGTCTCAAGAATATTCTTTAATTTTACCATCGAACGAAATCTATTTGAACGATTCTAATAGTTTTCAAGGCCAAGGCGAAACACCAACGGGCTTTAGATTACAGAATGATATAATAATAGCAGAAAATTTATTCACGATACTAGACGCAACGATTGATATAACGACGGGCAAAACTAAAATAACACTATTAAATTTCTAAAATGGCTGAAGAAAGCAATAATATTGAACAAAAAATTGTATTAAATTATCAGACTAATGCAAACGAAACTTCTAAAGAGGTTAATGCTTTAGCTGGAGCCGTTGAAAATGTAACCGATTCTCAAAAGCAAAACGATACACAAACTCAAAAGTCTGAAGACGGATATAAATCATTCAAGACGCAGATTAGGGAAGCCACTCAGGACTTAATGAAGATGTCGGCTATTTATGGCGAGTCATCAAAAGAAGCTGTAAATGCAGCGAAAAAGGTCGCAGAGTTAAAAGACCAAATGGGATTCGCTAAAGACTTGGTTGATAAATTTAATCCAGACCAAAAGTTCAAAGCACTCGGAGCAGCTACACAATTAGCAACTAATGCAACAACGGCACTAGTTTCTGGAATGGCTTTATTTGGCGACCAATCTCAAAAGACACAAGAAACTCTTTTAAAGGTTCAAGCTGCGATGGCTTTCTCGGAATCTATCACGAACCTATCAGAGTTAGGCGACCAATGGAAGTTATTAAAATCGACCATTACATCAAGTACTTTAGTTCAGAATATCAACACTGCTTCTACAGTAATTGCTGGATCTGTAATGAAATTATTTGGGGCTGGAGTTGATACCACTTCGAAATCTTTTAAAGGATTAAAGGCTGCAATAATCGGGACAGGAATCGGGGCTTTAGTTGTCGCATTAGGATTAATCATAAATAATTTCGATGAGATTAAAAAAGTAGTCTTGAGATTAGTTCCTGGACTATCCGCAGTTGGCGACACGATTATGAACATCGTGAATTCGGTGACTGATTTTATCGGAGTTACTTCAGAAGCTGATAGGGCTTTAGATAGATTAAAAAGTAATGCAGATGCGTCGATAGCTTTAAACAAAAAATTCCTAGCCGAACACGGTGACCAATTAGACGAATTCACTAAAAAGAAAATCGAAGCTAAAAACGCATACAGTGAGGCTATAAAAGAAGATGGCGCCAATCAAACTGCTTTAGCGAAAAGATTAAATCGTGAACTTGCGGCAATCGAATATTCTCGTGGAGATGAGGCAAGAAAATTAGCCGCAGACGAAGCCGAGAAAGCAGCCGAGCAAAGAAAGAAAGACCGAGAGAAAGCTGCGGCAGATGCGGAACAAAAAAAGAAAGAGGCACTTCAGAAACTAAAAGAGGAATATGAAGCAAGACAGCAATTAATTAGAGAACAAGCAGAAAAGGCTAGAGAGGAATATGAAGCCGCAGTAAAGCTAGAAAAGGATATTAAAAAAGCGAATGAAGATGCTTTAAAAACCGAAAATGAACTAAAGGTTGAAGCAGAGAATGAAGAGTATGAAAGAAAACTTGGAATCTTAAAAGCTGCAAACCTATCTACTGAAGAAGCCGAGAAAGAACACAAAAGAAATATAGCTGCATTAAATGACGAATATTATGCTGGCGAATCAGATAAAGCTACCGAAAGAGATGCAAAAAAGAAAGAGGAAGCTGAAAAGTTTGCCGCAGATAGAATACAAACCGAAAAGAATATTCAAGATTCTATTGCTTCTATAACTCAAAACGGGATTAGCCTAGTTGATTCGTTGGAGCAATTAGGATTACGAAAATCAAAAGCGACCGAAGGAATCCGAAAAGGATTAGCATTGGCACAGATCGCTGCAGATAGTGCAGTTGCGGTATCAAAAGCAATTCCAATGGCATTACAAGCTGGTAAAGAAGCCGCAGCAATAGCTGGTCCAGCTGCTCCAGTAGTCGGGCCATTAGTTACTGCAGCCTCATTAGTTGGCTCGACGGCTACGATAGCAAAAAACGTTGCGAGTGCTAAAAAGATTCTACAAGGCGGTTCAGTTTCGGCTGGAGGCGGTGGGGCTTCCGCTCCAAGTACACCATCGATGGGTTCTTCAGTTCCTCAAGTTCAGTTTCAAGCGAGTGCCGAGAATAACATCGCTACAACTATCGCAGCGAATACAAACGCACAGCCACCAGTTCAGGCTTTTGTAGTTTCTACGGAAGTAACAACTGCTCAAGCATTAGACAGAAAAAAAATAAGCGCAAATAGTTTTTAATTAAAAAAGAATTTTATATATTTACAGCATGAAAACCTATGAATTAATTTTTCCCGAAGGTGGTATTGGAGTTTTTAAAGTTAGTCTTGTAAAAAATCCAGCTATTGAAACAACTTTAATGAAGTTTTCTTCTGAAGAAAAAATGTATTTTTCTAACGAGGAAAAAAGAATTGTTTATGCCCCTGCGATGATTCCTAATAAAATGATTTTCAGAAATAACATTCAAGGCGAACCAGCGAATGTTTTTTATACTGCCGAAACTATCGAGAAACTTCAAGAAAATTATTTTAGAAATAAAGGTAATTTCTCAACGAATCTTGACCATTCGGATAATAACGTGGAAGGAGTTTTTCCTTTCGAATCTTGGATTGTTCAAAATAAAGAAATCGACAAATCAAAAGAAATGGGCTTCGACGTTCCGAACGGAACTTGGATGATGGGCCATAAGATAGATAACGATTCTGTTTGGAACGATTACATTAAAACTGGTAAAATAGACGGGCTTTCAATTGAGGCAAGTCTTTTACATAAAGAACAATTAACCAATAAAGTAAATATGAGCAAACTAGATGCCGTAATTGAGGCAATTAAACAAGTTTTCTCTGCAGATGAAACTGTAATCGATACAGAAATGGCAGTAGAAAAAGAAGATGATTCAGCTGAAGTAGTAGCAGAAGAAGTTGAGGTGGAAGTACCTACCGAAGAAGCAGACAAGGAAGCCGAAAATCCTGAAGAAATGGTTGACGAACCAGCTATTGAAGAACCAGTAGTGGAAGAAGGATTGGCAACGGATGCTGAAGGTACAGACCTAGACGAATTAAAAGCAGAGAACGATGCTTTAAAAGCAGAGAACGCTGACTTGAAAGAGCAACTAGCGAAATCGGAAGCCGAGAAAGTAAAAGCTGAAACAGACTTAACTAAAATGGCGAAAGAAACACCAGCTGCTAAACCTATCAAGAACACTCCGAAAGAAGTTTCTAAAAGTTACGAAGAAATGAGTAATTTCGAAAAATTGAAATTTAACCGAGAAAACAAACGATAGTCATGGCAGAAGTAAAAGAAAAAAAAGAAAGCAAATTTTTAAATCCATTTGATTCTGGAGTTTCTTACGCAGATTTTTTAGCATCTATTCCTAAAGGGAAAAGTGTTGAAGAACACTGCAAAGGAATTTTAACTCAAGAAGAGATTGAATTTTTAAATGCAGAAATTGAACTTATTAAAAACAACAAATAAAATTAAATTATGTCAATAACATTTTCTGGTACTAAATTACCACAAAGTCAGATTCAAGAAATTCAATCTGAAATCTATGCTGATTGGGGAACATTCAGAGATAGAGATGTAAACATTCAAGAGAACCACAAATCTGGTACTGAAGTTTACGAAAGTAAAGTAACTGTTGCAGCTAAAGCGTATACAAGCGCAGGAGTTTCTACAGACGGAACAATCGATTTATCAACACAGAGATCTGCTGTAAACCTTACGAAAGTTGAGTTTTCAGATACAGTTGACAACAACGTATTATTAGACACTCGCTTTGAGAAATCAATGGCGCAAGGTGCTTTCAACTTGGTTTCTTCTGAGTTTGATAACGCAGTTCTTCAATACGTTTCTCCAGCTATTTCTAGCGCAATGGAATCAATGATTTGGGACGGAGCAACTACTGCTCAAAAAGCATTAATCGCTGGATTAACTCCAGGAGCTGGACAAGGTTCAATCTCTGCAGGTGCTCAAACTCTAGCGGCAGCAATGCCTACGAATTTGATCAACTCATTCCCAGCTACGATTTTGCACAACGCTTCTCAATCTAAAGCTACACCAGGTGCTGGATTAGGAGATTACAAAAAAGTGTTAAGTATCTCAGCTGTTACTGCTGCATCTATCGCAGGAGAGTACGCAAAAATATTTGCTACTATCGACCCGAAAGTGTTGAACGATACTTTAAACCCAGTAATGATTTACGCTCCACTAGGAGACAAGCAGTTGATGAAAATCGCTAACAACTCTGTTGGAGCAGCTTCAAATCAAAACTTCTTATTTGAAGGAACTGGAGCAAACGAGAAAGCATACTACAACGGAATTGAAATCAAATTCAAGCCATTAGTAGGATTCAGAATTGCTTCACCAGCGGTTTATTTATTAATCCTTATGGATTTAGTTTCGGACATGAACATCTTGGAAACAGGTAAAATGGCGAACGGAGCTGATTTAATGTACATCAAAAATGTACAAGCATTATCAACTTGGGTAACAAACCAAAGATACATCACTCTTTACGGAGGATAGTAATAATCAAAGCCCCTTTAATTAGGGGCTTTTAAAAAACAAAAAATAATTATGAGTTGTGTAACACTAACAAAAAGTAGAAAGCTAGCATGCGTTTCTAAAATGGCTGGAATTACAGCTATTGGTATTGCTCCATACGATTCATTGAATAGAGTAGTAACGACAGATGCGGGAGTTGTAGAACTTCCTTATGCTGCAAACACTATCGCTAGATTTGAATTAAAAAACACCGCCACTAAATTTTTAGAAAACGGAGTTTCGGGTGGAGACAATCGCTCTACTGGGGTGACTGGTAACATCTCTTGTATTTTCAACGTTGGATCTGGAGAGGATTTGGCATTGAACAAACAAGTTGAAGAAATGTTAAAAGGTGAAGTTGTTTTATTCCTAGAGAAAAAAGACGGAACTATTGTTGCGGCAGGTTCTCAGTTAGGAGCATTGGCAGTTACTGCTGATTCTGACACTGGAGGAACAATTGGAGACCTTAACGGGTACACGGTTACTTTCAACACAATGGAGCCAGATTTTTCAAGAAAATACTTGCTTACAGGTGCTGGATTAACTGAATACGCTACTGCTTTAAAAGCATACGTGTAATTCTATCTAAATAAATAATTAAAAAGCCAGTTATTATGCTGGCTTTTTTTATAAATTTCAAGTATGAAAGTATTATTTTTAGAAACAGAACTAACTTTTTCATTAATTCCTAGAGTTTTTCCGTCGTTAATTGATAATTTAATCTTAAATTTACGCAATGAAATAACTAATGTTGAGATTAATCCAGAAATATCTTTCACGATTACGGATAAATTGAACATAAAAATTCTTTCACAGCCTAGTGATTTCGAATCTCAAAACAAATACGAGATAGAATTGAAAAACGGATTAAATGTAATTTACAGAGGGAAACTTTTAATTTTAGAACAAGGAACAAACATACAAAATTACGAATATGGCAGCCAGACGAAAACAAGATTTGACTACAAATAAAGATACACATGTATTTTCGGCAGACGTGAAGATGAGTGCCTTTCAGCCTATCGACGTGAAGCCCGTTTTTGGTCGTCGATGGATTACGAATGGTGTTAATAATATAAATTTCGATACCTATCGAAATGCATATGACGATTCGCCTACAAATTCAAGTATCATTAATGCTTTCGTGAACTACGTTTACGGGGAAGGGTTGATTGATATTAACGGCGAGAACATAAGCCAATATATTTCAGAAGCAGATGTTCTTTTACTAGTTCAAGATTATAAGATTTATGGTGGATTCGCCTGTCAAGTTATTTGGAGCATGGCAAAAACACCTTTAAGAATCGAATACATTCCGATTTATAAATTGGCCGTTAATTACGACCAGGATTCTATCGAAGTAGATGGGTATTGGTACTCATGGGATTGGAAAAACAATTTCGTATACAGACCAACTTTTTATCCTAAATTTGACGGAACTTATAAAGAGGAAAACCTTGAAATATTAGTTGTAAGACGTGCAACTGCAGAGCCATTTTTTCCTATTCCAGACTATTTGAGTGGAATTCCTTGGGCCCAAGTAGAAGGCGAACTTGCTAATGGCGGAAAAAACCATTTCAAAAACGCTTTAGGGGCATTAACTGTAATCAATTACAATAATGGTCGTCAAGCTACACCAGAATTGGCTAGACAAGAGGCGAAAAAAGTTCGTGATAATTACGTCGGAACGGATAATCAAGCGAAAGTAATCGTTTCATTTAACGAAAGCGCAGAGAGTGCGGTTGTAGTTGACCAATTACACCCACCTGAATTGAACCAACAAAATGTATTTTACTCTGAAGAGGCTGAAAGAAAGTTAATCGTGGCGCATTCAGCTCCACCGATATTATTCTCAGGCTCTAATTCGGGAAGTGGATTCAGTTCGAACGCAGATGAAATAGCAGTAGCGACTAAAGGATTATACAGAAGACATATAAATCCAATGAGAGGTGTAATTTTAAACGGGCTTGAATCTATTTTTAAATTGATTAATCCAGAAATAAAATTGGACTTTAAGGATTTCAAAGAAGAAACCGAATTGGAAAATAAAGCTGAAGTTGTAGGAAGCCCTCAGGCGATTACTTTAGATGATAAAACTCTAGAAGCACAAGCCCAATTAAAAGGCTCTGTTGGTGGAGTTCAGTCTTTATTAGAAGTTCAAGCCTCATATTCATCTGGAACTACTAGTTATGAAAGCGCAATTGCAATACTAGATCTGATTTTCGGATTCAGTAGAGAACAAGCGATTCGATTATTAGGAAATCCGCAAAAAGAAAGCACACAGATATGATAACATTATGGTTAAATTCGAATGATATTCCAGCATTAACTGCTTTCAGTGGGAATATTGACGCAGATAGTTTAAAGCCTCATATTTATACGGCTCAAACTACTGATTTGAAAAGAGTTCTTGGACTAGAGTTGTACAATAAAATCGATGAAGATTATATCGCTGGAACACTAGATGGAGTTTATAAAACTATTTATGATAATTACATCGTGGATATGTTAACATACTTCGCATGTACTAATTATATGGCTTTCGGTGGCTATAAAACTTCAAACAACGGAATCTATAAAGAAGGCAACGTTGATTTAAAAGAGGTTTCTGTATTAATCGGAAGGTACAAGCAATTAGGAACGAACGTTGAACTGAACTTCTACGATTATATGAAAACCATTTCGATTAATGAGTGGTTAAATACGACCGATATTGAAGACAACAAAGTAATCCCTTGGTATTAAGATGGCACAGCAATTTATAAACGTATCGCAACCAAATGACGGATTAGGGGATTCTTTAAGACAGTCATTTATAGAAACGAATGAGAACTTCAGCGAACTCTATCAGAATAAAGTCGATAAAGTAACGGGCCAGGGATTATCTGACAACAATTTTACCGATGCCGAGCAAGTAAAGTTATCGAACATTCAAGAAAACGCAGAAGAAAATGTTCAGCCCGATTGGAATCAGAACGATGACACTCAAGACGACTACATTAAGAACAAGCCGACAACTTTAGGATTCCAAGAAATTTATAATTCAGAAGTTTTGTCTCAAGGAACGGAAACATTCAACCTTCCAGACGGAGTTGTTGTAGCGATGATTCATGTCGAAAGAGGTTTTAAACTTTCTACGGAATGGAGTCAGGCAAGTAACGTTTTAACAATTACGGGATTAACCGCAGTTGGAAAACGTGTTTCAATATTAGGATTCATAAAATAAATAAACAAAAAACAAATGAAAAAATTAAAATTATTTATCAGCTTATGGTTTACTATGTTTTCGATAGTAATGTTTGGCCAAGCGGAGTACGAAAAAATTGCTATAACGCAAAACACCCAAGATAACACAGCGGGTCGATTATTAGTTCAAGACGTTACAACTGGCGAAGTTCGCTGGATTTTAAAAAGTATCTTGGACAACAAATTCAATCAGCCAACTGGCGATGCAACTCAATACCTAGACGGGGCAGGAAATCCTACAACATTTCCAGTATTAAGTCAATCAGATCGAGTGATTACAGAGGTTAGAAATAGCACTGGTGCTACTATAACAAAAGGAACAGTTGTTTATTTAAATGGAGCGACTGGCGGAAAACCAAACGTTCAGAAGGCTCAAGCAAACTCAGAAGCTACTTCATCTGGAACCTTTGGAGTTATTCAATCTGATATAAATAATAATTCAAACGGCTACGTTGTAGTAATAGGAACTGTTTTAGGATTAAACACATCAGCTTATACAGCTGGGCAAGTATTATGGTTGAGCCCAACTACTGCGGGTGGATTTACTACTACGAAACCAGTAGCACCTAATCATGCAGTGTACGTCGGAATCGTTACTTTAGCAGCTACGCAGGGAACGATAGAAGTAAAGATTCAAAACGGATATGAACTTGATGAGATACATGACGTTTTAATCACTTCTAAAACCGATAATGACGGATTGATTTATGAATCATCTTCGGGGCTTTGGAAAAATAAGCAGATAACGAAAGCGATGGTTGGATTAGCAAACGTTGATAATACTAGCGATTTAAACAAACCTATCTCAACGGCTACTCAAACGGCTTTAAACTTAAAAGAAAATACAGCGAATAAAAATACAGCTAATGGATATGCGGGACTTGGAAGTGACGGGAAGTTAATATCAAGCCAGTTACCTGCTATTACAATAACAGATACATTTGTTGTAGGTTCTCAAGCGGCAATGTTGGCATTAACAGCAGAGACAGGAGATGTAGCAGTGAGGACTGACGTAAATAAATCATTTATATTAAAAGGAACTTCAGCGGGAACTCTAGCCGATTGGCAAGAATTATTAACACCAACGAGTTCGGTGACTTCGGTATTCGGAAGGCAAGGTGCTGTAACGGCAAATAATGGAGATTATACAACTGCATTAGTTACCGAAACTACAAATAAAAGATACCAAACGGATATTCAGCAAACCTATAACGATGCAACTAGTTCAATCCAAACTCAATTAAATAGCAAAGCAAACGATAATTCAGTTGTTCATTTAGCTGGTACAGAATCCGTTACTGGAGCGAAAACATTTACAGCCACGCCGAGTTTTGATAATAATATTTTTTTAAAGAAAACAGGAAGTTGGGCAAATATATCTAATTATAGTGTTATTGGCGGAATGACTAATGGATTCGTTTTATCAAGCGAAACTAATAAACACGCATATTTAGATTTATTTCAATTAACACAAGCGAGGCAATACGATTTTCCAAATAAGTCGGGAACATTCGCTATGACTTCAGACGTTCCTACTATCTCTGGAACAACTAATTATGTAACTAAATTTACTGGGGCTTCTACATTAGGGAATAGTCAAATTTTTGATAATGGTAGTGGAATTGGAATTGGTTCAGCTTCGCCTTCTGAAATATTACATTTACGTTCTTCTCAACCAGTAATTAGATTCGAAAAAACAGGAATTTTAAATTGGAAAATTGGAAATATATCAGGCAATAATTTTACAATTAATACAGATTCTGGAGGTGGTGATGCTCTTAGTATAAATACCTCTGGAAATATAGGTATTGCAAACGTAAGCCCAAATTATAAACTTCAAGTTTCTCCACCAGCTACTTATGGAAACGCAGAAGATGGAAACATTAGTATTTCAGCATCAGCATCAGGTGGGTCAACTACTTCGCCAACAACTGCTGGTGGTATTGTTTTTGGAGACCAAAATGTAACGAATGGATATGCAGGTAGATTAGCCGTGATACAAGATAATCCTTCAGCAACTACGGCTACTCATATGAGATTTTATATAAACACTGGTGGAGGTAACAATTCTGCAACAGAACGTATGCGTATTTTATCAAATGGCCAAGTAAGAATTGGAACAACGTTGCCTTTAGTATTTTCAAACGATTTGACTGAACCTTCTTTAGTAAATGGAATGTATTATACAAGCGACAATACTGGTTATGGTTTTTCTATTGGAAAAATGGTTTCTGGTGTAAAAACAAAACAGTTAGTTATTAATGACGCTGGAAATGTAGGGGTTGGAAGTTTAACACCAGGTGTTAGATTTGTAAATTCTGGAGGCGGAAATTCAGATGGTCCAACATTTGGATCTGGAACAGTTGGTTCTGATGCGATACTTGCAGGAAACGGATTGTATGGACTTTATACAGGAGTTTCAAATGCTGGGCATGTTTGGCAACAAGTTCAAAGAAACGACGGAAGTACTGCGGTTTATCCTTTATCATTGCAGCCAGCAGGTGGTAATGTTGGAATAGGTACTACAAATCCAGTAGTTAAATTTGAAGTTCAATCAAGCGGTGTTTCAGCTCGTTTTGCTTCATCAACAAACGTTGTCCCAGTTTCTATTTTCAATACAGGTTCTTCGGTTTCAACAATAGGTTTTAAAGGCTCTACAACTTCAAATGATTATGTAGTTAGAGTAGGTGCTGACGCAAATAATTTTGTTGCTTTTACTTCTGACACTGAAAGGATGCGAATAACAGATGCTGGCGCAACTAGTTTTACTGGTTCAGTTACAGCAACAGCTTTCTTTCAGAGTTCGGATTTACGTTTAAAGGATATAGTTAAAAGAGATGGCGACGTAATTAAATACAAGTGGAAAGATAAAAGAGATGATAAAATTCACATTGGATATGTAGCGCAAGAGGTTCAGAAAGAAAATCCTGACCAAGTAAACGTAGATGAAAAAGGAATTCTTTCTGTTAATTACATCGAAATCCTAGTTCAGAAAATCAAAGATTTGGAAAATAGAATTAAACAATTAGAGAAATAATGAAATACTTTTTAATATTATTTTCGGTATTTACATTTGGCCAAGCGTCAAATCAAATGGTAACTTTTACAGCTGCGCAGTCTTTAGGGTTTTCCCTAAATTCTGGGCAGTCTGGCGTTACTTCTAATCAGTGTATGACGAAGAACGACGCACTGACTAAATACAATTTGAGTTCTAGCGCAATGAGTGCTTATGCTAACAATCAGTTAGTTCCTAGAAGCGTTTGGGTGAGTGGGGTTCCTTATATCATATACACTAGGACAATAGGATTTACGACGTCCATAGAGGCTTGTAGTCATTTTGCGGATTGGGCTGGAAATGCTTATATGCAAATTTCTACAGGAAGATTTTTTGCGGATGCGGCTTTTACCACACCTTTTAATGGGAACTATAAATGGTTTCTTTTTTATGATTCAGCAACAGGAAATACTTCGAACTTACTTATGGATAATTCTGGTTATATAGTAAATTCATACGATTGTTTATTTTAATAAAAAAATTTATATCTTTACAAAATGAGAAGAAAAAAACCTACATGGTTCAGTAAAACGAAAAACGCAGTTTCTATACTTTCGGACACTGCCGTTGTAATGCTTTTGGCTTTAGGTTATGCCGAAAATAGCATGGAAATATTAATTTGCAGAGTTGGTATTTCGGGAATTATGAACGCAATTAATGTATTCCTAAAAGAAGAAAATTAATGAATACCGAGTTTAAAGATTTGAATCAAAAAGTCGATAGAATTCTATATTATTTAGAATCTGACCCCAAAACAAAACAGGAAGGGCTTGTCGAGAAAGTATCTCGAATCGATGCCGATTTGGAAAATCTTTTAACTCGTGAAAAAGTTTACCTAGCGAAGTTTTCAGCTTTAGCTTTCGCAGGTGGTGCCGTTTTCCAACTGTGTTGGATATTCCTTCAGAAACTATTTATGAAACCATGATAACAGAAAACGAGATTAAAAATCTTTCTATTACTTTCGGAATTCCAAAGGCTTCAATAAAAGCAATCCAATTAGTAGAAAGTGGTGGATCTGGTTTTGATAAAAAAACCGGAAAAATAAAGATTCAATTCGAGCCAAGTTGGTTTAAACGATTAACTAGGTTGTTTGTAAAAAACGGTGTCGAAGGACAGGAAGCTGAATGGTTGGCTTTTAATAAGGCTTTCGCAAAGAATCCGAATAAAGCAATGGAATCTACATCTTGGGGTTCTATGCAAGTAATGGGATTACACTGGAAGCGATTAGGATTTGAGTCAGTAGGCTCGATGGTTGATTTCGCAAAGAAATCCGAAAAGAATCAGCTATGGCTTGGGCTTCGATTTATAGCTACAGACGTGAGAATATTTAGAGCCTTAAAAAATAAAGACTGGGACACATTCGCAAAACATTACAATGGCCCAAACTACAAAGAAAAGGGCTATCATATTAAATTAAGAAACGCAGAATCAAACTTTAGAAAATTATGAAAGAGTATTTAAAAAAAACCTGGATTTACATCGTGTCAATATTGGCACTTACTTCGATTATCATTTCGAAAAAAGCAAATGAATTAACGCAAAAGAAAAACATCGAAGCGTTACAGAGTGAATTAACGACCTATAAATTAAAAGACGGAAGCATTGTTGCTTCAAACAAAAGTCTTATTTTCGAGAATGAGCAACTGAATAAATCTCTATCCGAAAAGGATAAAGAACTAGCAAATAAATTCTCGGAAGTAAAAACGGTGACTAAAATACAAGAAGTATTAAGAATCGACACTATAAAGATAGTTTATAAAGACAGTGTTAAGTGTAATTTCAGAAGAGTTGGAAACGTAAAAAATAAAAGCTACTCACTGAACTATATCACTACTCAGAAGGGGATTAAATTATCAAACATAGTAGTTCCAGACACTGTTACTGTAATCACTGGTAAAAAGCGAAAATGGTTTTTAGGTAAGGAAACCGAAACAGTTGATGTACTACACTCAAACGTACTTATTAAAACAGAGGACATTAAACATATCGAGAATACACCGAAAAAAAAATGGTATGACACGAATTTATTTAAAATAGGTGTCGGATTTATAGGTGGCGCAATAATTTTAAAATAATTTACTTAATAATTATTTTGGGCCATAGTTAATCTATGGCTTTTTTTTTAACTTAAAATAAAAAATATGTCAAAATGGTCGATTTACGATAATGATTTGCTCGAATCATTACAGGAAAACAAAGAGATAAATCAAAGCGAACTAGCGAAGTCAATATTTAGAAAGTATAATCTTGAATTTACTTCTAACGAAACGGAAGCACTAGCGAAGTACATAAATAGAAACAGAAAAAGGTTTCTTGACGAATACGAAGGAACATATGACGCAACTAATTCACTAGACGTGGATAATACTAGCGTAAAACATATGTGGATTAAGAACAAAGAGGCTTCACTTTTCGTAAAAAATCCAAATTATATCGAGCAGGAGCTGACTAAAATCTCAGATCTGAAATCTGACTTGATAAAAGACTTACAAGAGTATTCGCCAAAGTTCGTAAAGCTAGAAAGGGTTGAGAATAAAGAAAGCTACTTGCTAATAATTGACCCAGCTGATATTCATATCGGAAAACTGGCTTCGGCTTTCGAATCTGGAGAGAGTTATGATAATCAAATCGCAGTTCAGCGTGTATTGAGCGGTGTGATTGGAATATTAAACAAGGTTTCGTCTTTCTCTATCGATAAAATAGTTTTTATCGGTGGTAACGATATTTTGCACGTTGATAATCCTCAGCGAACTACGACTAGTGGAACACCGCAAGATACTGACGGAATGTGGCACTCTAATTTTTTAATCGCTAAAAATTTATACACGAATATTATCGAAATGCTACTTCCTATCGCAGACGTTCATTTCGTTTTTAATCCTTCAAATCACGATTACACAAATGGCTACTTCCTGGCCCAAGTAATTCAGACGTATTTTAGGAATTCCGAAAACGTCACTTTCGATTGTAGTATTTCGCACAGGAAATATTTTACTTATGGAAATAATTTAATTGGAACTACACACGGAGATGGTGCGAAGGTTACAGATCTGCCTTTGTTAATGGCGCACGAGGCTGTAGATTGGAGCAAATGTAAACATAGGTATATTTATACTCATCACGTACATCATAAAAACAGCAAGGATTACATGGGAGTTTGCGTTGAAAGTCTGAGAAGCCCTAGCGGAACAGATTCGTGGCATCATAGAAACGGCTATCAGCATGCTCCGAAAGCAGTGGAGGCTTTTCTTCACTCTAAAGATTTTGGGCAAATCGCTAGAATAACTCATATTTTTTAATTACATTTACAAAGTTTCTATTTTTTTTTAATTCTGATAAAAAAGCCCGATTAACTTGATTGTATAATCGGGCTTTTGAATTTCTAAAAAGCTGCTTCTATTTTCCAGCCTTGAATCGTATTAAAGTAAACCGATTCGCCTTGAGGATTGACCCATTCTCGGCCACGTAAATTAATTGCGACTTTTACTTTTTGACCTTCCGTAAAGGAATCCAATAAACTACATTTATCTTGAACGAATTGAACCGAAATATGCTGCGGGTATTGTTCCTCAGTTGTTACTACAACGCTTCTACTTTTAAACGTTCCCTTTTCTTCGATTCCTTGAACTTTTTTGATAATTCCTACTACTTCCATACTATTTAATTTTTTGTTGTTGTTTTAAAGTTTTTTTGATTTTCTTAATTTTTTTTTCTAACACTTTTAATCCTTCTAGATTTTTAAACGCTATAATAGTGTGATTTTTTGTGTCTACATCTCTACAAATAGAATCTATTTTTTTTGGTTCTCCTAAAATATCGCTAATAATTAAAGCTGGAGTTTTTGTTATATCTTTCACGATACCAAATGCAGTTTCTCCTAATCCGCTGACATAAATTTTGACTACTTCCATTGTTTGTTTTGTTTTAATTTATTAATATAATCATTTTTAATTTCTACTGCTTGTTCAATTCTCGATTTCATTAGTTCTTGAACTTCTTCATCCGCTTCTAATTCGATAGTATGATAAAATTCGGTTCCATCGATTACTATATAGTTGAAGAAATAGGCTTTTTTCCTTCCTGTACACATCATCTGCATTTGCATTTGATAGTAATATGGTTTTGAAATTTCTTCTTCAGCTACTAGTCTAAAAAAGTTGCTATTTTTAGGGCATTTTATTTCTAAAATTGCATCTGTTCCAACTAATCCGTCTGGAGATGCGCCTGAGTTTTCGTCGTGTTCGAAAAAACTACAATTATGAACGTCTATAAATTCCAGTGATTTTAATTCTTTAAACTTTGCGAAGGCTAAAGGCTCCAGTTCAATCCCACGTTGCATATCGTATGAAATGAAACTTTCTTCTGTATCTCCATAAAGCTGTTCGATTGCTTTATCAATAGCATATGATTTACCTGTTTCGCCTAATCCTTTTATGCCCATTAATTTATGGATTTCACTAGCTGTGAATTTACCATGACGTTGTAGGTGCCAACCTTCCGAGCGTTGTTCATTATTTTGCATATTCCAAATATTTAGTTTCTAATTCTTTTGATAATTCGTACTTCGATCTGATTTGCTCGATAGTAGCTTTGGCCGTTTTCGCTGCTTCAAAATTAGCTTCGGTAAAAATAGGTTTTTTGCTAGCATCTACTGGCTGGATTGGTTTAATACGAACCCCGTCTGTAATTGCTCCCATCATTTTCACGTTATGGTCGACAAATAACTCGATTCGCATACCTTTCCAATTCTCGATGATATGACATTCCTTTCCGATTAATCCGTTTTTCTTTGCGAATCCAGCTAAAATTTTATTGTTAGTAGAATTTAGCTTTAATGGTTTAATAGGTTCTACAAAGTAGCAAAACACGCCATCCATTTTGGTACCAGAAACGTCTACACCTGTTTCGAATTTTACTTCTTTAATAGTAAAAATTAGTGGCTTTCCATCGGTTTCCATAGCATCGAGATCTGCCGATGCTAAATGCGTTGATTTTCTGAATTTTCTCCAGTCTGTTTTAGTTTCCATTTTTTTTCTGATTTAAAATAGGTTAATAATAATTTTCAAGCCGTTTGAATCTAACTCTAGTTTGCCAATCATTCCGTTGGCTTTTAATACTTCCTTTAATTTTTTAGTACTGATTCCAGATTTACCTTGCTTCATTTTAGTGAGCTGGGTTCCACTGATTCCTTTTACGTCTTTAGCGTTTCCGCCAACGTGACTAATTAACGCATCGTGTATTTTTTTCTCTAATTCCATATTGTTATTGGTTTAATTTTTGACAAATATATAACAAAAGTTTTATTAAAAAAATTTTTTGTTTCTTTTTTTTAAATATATCTTTGTCGAATCAAAATTTAAAAACTAGAAATATGAATTATTTAAACCGAAAAGAGATTGGTGAAATAGCAAAGCTGTCCGAAAGGGCTATTCGCTCACGCTCCGAACTTCTGGAGATTTTTCCTGACTATATATTAAAAGGAAAATATTATTATTGCCAAGAAAAAGCAAATGCTATAATCGCATATGTAAAATTCAACCCAAGAGCAAATTATTTAATCTTTGAATCAAAAATGAATTATGAAAATTAGTGAACTACCTAGAGATGTAAGATTTAATGCCGAAACTTACAGACAAGACGCAAACCAAACTTATTACGAATTGACTAGCGACGAATTAACTGACGCATTTAACTGGAATACTACAAAAGAAGGATATTATTATTGGAAAAAAATGTATGATTCACAGCCTTCCGAAAAGCCTGAGCAATATCAAATCGGAATCGATACTTTTGAGCGTTCGGAAGCGAATATGACGAAAGAAGAAATATTGGCTTGCTGTCGTTTTAACATCGATAAATATAACTGGCGAAAAAAAGACCAAGATCTGAGTGACTTTAAAAAAATAATTGACTATGCAAATTTCGCAATTAAACAAATCGAAAAAAATGACTGAGAAACAACGAATCATTAGAGTTTTAAACTTCTACTATAAAAGAGGGATTAATTCCGAGAGAGTAAATAATTTATACAGAAAAATTATAAAAAATGGAAAAGTCAGAAAGTAATTTATTGGTATTATTAGAATCGGTTGTTATGCTTCAATTATTATTGGAGAATCTCGAAGAACTACAAGGAACGCATTACAATAAACAGCGATTAAAACAGCAATTAAATTCCTTAATTAAAGAGATTGCGCCATTAGCCGAAAGAGATTACAATATTGTATTTGGAAACGGGCAAAAAGAAACTCTGCAGATTTTAA
>Ga0129318_10000005_pt1 | contig 30862 bp, 57 predicted proteins | sample CPB1_08_DNA_FD_94475 | JGI IMG/M metagenome (GOLD analysis project Ga0129318, IMG submission 94475) | Freshwater to marine salinity gradient microbial communities from Chesapeake Bay, USA - CPBay_Spr_0.1_0.8_DNA | ecosystem: Environmental > Aquatic > Marine > Coastal | place: USA: Chesapeake...
ATGGCGGCACTTTTTAACATTATGGTGGACCCTCTTGATTACGGAGGTTATAGCTAGGGAGTCTCTGATATGGACTTTATCTCCCACGATATGTCAGGACTTTCCGTTTCCGTCAAGTAGCGTCGGCGTCGGCGTCCTCAACGGCGGATTCGGCTTCGGCCAGACCCCGCTCCCATCTCTCCATCATACGGCGCAGGTACTGGATTCGGTCCGGTTTCGCGATGAAGTCGTCCCCGGTGAAAATCGAGGCATCGACCATTTCAATCGCATCGTCGAGGTAGGACGGCAGGTCAGGGCGGATGATGGGGTCGTTTGGCATAGGGATTGCAGGTTGGTTTCAAGTTCAGGGACGTTCGTTCAGGGACGTCTCGTGCAGGAGCTTGCGGAGGCGTTCGTTTTCCTTGGCCAACACCCGCAACGTTCTCTCATTCCGGCAGCCGAGGTAGGTAACAGCGGCGGCGTATGCCACGAAAACGACGGTCAGGATCACCCCTACGTAAAAGATGGGGGTGGGGATCGAGAAGTTGGTCATGGGGTTCATTTTCAGGTGGGTTTGGAGTTCGGAGGTGCGGTAGGAACGGGGATCCAGGCCAGGGCATCCGCATCCTGGATCAGGGTCGAGGACTCTACCTTCGAATTCCCGCTCCACGGGTTCCAGCATGGGATCGTGGGAAAGCCCATATGGCGGTCGATCCACCGACATTCCTCCCACTTCGTGCCCGAAACTTCCCAGGACCCGTTCCCGTAGGCTCGGACCTGATACAACAGGAGTACGGTGGTTCCGTTCCGGGGTGCGGTTCCCATACCCCGGAGGTGGTGGGCAGGGTCGGGGGCGTCGCTGATGACGGCGGACCAGCACCCGCATTCATGCTGGACCGCTCCCTGGCCATGCTGGGTCAGGATCTGGTGTGCACTGAACGGGTGGCCGTCGATTTCGAAGGTGCCGGTGAAGATGTTGCCTGCGACCAGGACCGGCTGGCCCTTGAGCCACCGCCGTTGGCAACCGTTTTCACCCAGGAGGTGGCCGTACCCACGTCCGGGGTGATGTGTGTTCGGGGCGTGGCCGCAGCCGCAGAGGGAGTGGGTGTGTTTCATTTGTGGATAGAGGTTGTGGTTGTGGTCCAGACGTTGTCTTCGTACATGAACTGGTTGCCGTGGATTTGCCACCACCATTTTCCCATGGACTCCTGCAGCGGGTATTCTTCCTCCTTGTGGCGCGGGAGCCGGTCGTAAGCCTTGGTGGCAAGGTCAAGGCCTCCCTTCTCAAACGCGTCGATGACGGCCAGGAGCGCGTTCCGGTACCTCTCCTCTTTCTTTCGCTTGAACAGGCTCCGGATCCGCTCCCGCTCCTGGGTCAGGTCGAACTCCACCACTGAGACAACGACGGTTACGACTTTCATGTGGTGGGTTGTGTGGGTTCGGCATCGGTCCCGGGTTGGGGGATTTCAGGGTACTGGGTCCAGCACCGTTTGCCGGGGTCAGTGGAAATGGACATCCAGAGTGTACCGTCGTCGCAGAGGGCAACAATGTGAGGATGGGTGGTATCGCCCTCGGGGACGACACTGACGTGGATGATCTTTCGTTTCATAGGTTTGGGGAGAACAACCTGGCGTTGGCCCGGTATCCGCGTTAGATGCCTGGGGTGGACCCGGAGATGCGGGCGAAGGTGGAGGGGACGGCGGTGGGTGGAGTTGGGAACGCAACGGGGTCGAAGGCGTGGAACAACGTCGCCAGGTACCCCCTGATCTTGTCCGTGCTCCAGGCGTGGATGCTGTGTTCACCCTTGGTCGTGTCCTCGTTCGGAAACAAGATGTCGGCGCGGGGCTTGAAAGCGGATTCGCTCCAGTCGACGACGGCGACGCGTTTGCGCCAGCCCAGGATGATGACACCAAAAGGTCCGGTGACCTTGTACCACGGCAGGTGGCGGCAACAGGCGCGGCTGCAGTACTGGTTCGGAATCGCTTCGGCGTAGATCCGGGCTGTGGGTGGGAACGAGCCGACGAGGGACTCGTACTCGGCGGCGGTGCGTTCGGCGGACGTGGGATCGGCGGCGATAGCAATTGCCATCATTTCCTGCTCGATCCGCTCCTGGGCGTCGTACAGGGCGTCGTAGAGCTTGGCGTGGGCGGGGTTCCGGCTGTCGTATTCGAACTTGCTGTGATGGATGTCGATCCTGACGCCGAGGATACCGTACGGTCCGGCGGACTCGGTGCCGGACCCGGTCTTGTAAGGGAGTGGTGGTTGGATTGGCATGTTAGTGGAAGGCGGATTTGGTTATGAGGTATGGGAGGGAAACTGGGTTCTGCTTGACGACGACAAGAGTGTCGATCTGGCGCTTGCCGGTGGAGACGAAGCGGTTGTCATTGGTGCGGAGTTCGGGGTCGCAGACGGCGTTGATGGCGGTCACGACCGACTCCTCGGATTCGGCGAGGTATTCGCCTTCGATCCACTTCCAGTCCACGGACGAGAAGTAGGAGAAGGAGAAGGAGAAAAGCTGGGGCGGGTTCATCGGGGTGGTGGAGTTTTTCATGGTGTTGGAGGCCCATTGGAGGTGCTCTTGTGTGGTGGTCATAGAGTGTTCTTCCCTTTAAGTGTTTTCACTTCGTCGATCATGCGTTTGAATCCGCCTGTGATCTCTAACACTCTCTGTAGCTCGATGATGAATCTCACCATCCCGACATTTTTGCAGTGGAGGTGCCGCACTTGGCGTTTCCGGTGCGTGTCGGGAACTTGCCCGCACGTCGGGCAGGCTGCGTCGTTATCTTCTACAGAGACGTTAGTAGCAGCCATACCATTCGGTGGGGTGAAGCCATATTTGGCCTGCAGTTCGGCGCGGGTGATGGCACCTTCGAGGATGGTGTTGCTCACGGCCAGCCGGGTGGGGCCGGAGAAGGAAGCGGGAACGGTGCCGTCGACAGTGGTGTTGCTCATGCCGACAGTATAACACAGGGTTGGGCTTTTGTCAAGTCTCATAGGTCGAGTTTGTCTACCAGGTCGTCGAAGGACTCACGCCCCCGCAGGTTCGCCTGGCACAAGTCGGTGTAGGCGCGGGGGCCGAGGCGGCGGAGTTTTTCGTAGCGGAGCCATCCCAGGGCGAGTTCGTGGGCGCTACGGTCCGCGACCGCTTTCGCGACCTGCTCCGGGATCGTGGGTTTGGGGCTGGGGATTAGTTCCGGCATGGTGTTAGAACTTGGCTACGATGGTCATGATGCCCCATCTGTGCTTTTTGGCGTGGCACGGGTCGCAAAGGTGGTTTTCCGGTCCACCCCACGAGGGGTTACGGGCGTTTGGGGCGGCGTTGCGCTGACACTGCATGTTCCTCTCTCCGCACCCGTCGCACCGGGTGAACAGGGTGTCGTAGCAGGCTGATGAGCAATAGTGCTTTCCGCCGTAAGCATAAGCCACTCCCGGGATCGGGGCTTCGCAGACAGCGCAGGTGAAGGGTCGTTTCATGGCATCCCGTAGGTTGGGTCTTCCGCCACGGCTGCCCCGATTTCGTCCGGAGGGATGGGAGCGGGTTTGCGGGTGCATAGTTCACGGATCACCGTGTAGAGTTGTTCCAGGGTGATGGTGGCGGATTCCAGGGTCGATACGTGCGTTTCCTGGGTCGATACGAAAACGTTCCCGTTTTTCTCCAGCCGCACCTGGACCGTGAAGTGTTTGTGGAAGGCGTCACGGCCCTTCCAGGCCTGGAACCGGTTGTGCGGAAGGTGTACCGTGGCTTCATCCGCCGTGCAACTCACCATCGGCGGTTGCAGGTCATCGTCATCGTCGCTCATGATAGTGTCAGGTTAGTGGTTTGAGGGCTTCGAGGACATCGGACAGGACATCGAGCTGGCCTTCGAAGAACTGGGTGGTGGGACCGGGGCTGATGCGGCCCTTGCTCGTCCGGGCCTCGGTCTGCTTCCGGACCAGGCGCTCGTAGAGTTCCCGGAGTACTGGCGTCGCCGGAGGGCGTTTCTGTGATCCGGCGTAGGCTTCGGCGATCTGGATGAACTCCGAAGCCGCGTTCCGGTAGTAGCTGGGAACATACCCGGACCCCAGGAGGTCACGGGCCGCGCCGGTCATGTCGTCTTCAAGGGTTGCCATAGGTGGAGGGGGTGAATTCAGTCGGCAGTTTCTTCATAATCGACGGCGGGGTTGGAGGGCTCGGAAGAGAAGGAGAAGTGGGCGACGTCGCTCATCTTGTAGTCCCAGGTGTGTGGGTAGCCGAAGAAGGCGACGGCAACAATGCCGACTCCGACTTCAACGATCCGTCCGATCCGGACCCGGTGTTCGCACCGGCGCTGGGGGACGTAGGTGGTTGGGGTGGCGATGTGCGCCGGGATTTCAACGATTTCGCCGAGGAGGGGCCGGGTGGTTGGAGCGGTGTTCATGCGGTAGTGTGGGGAGCGGAGGAGGTTAGTGGAGGAGGCCATGGCGCTGGAGGAGGACGTAAACGGCGGACCGGGTTGGTTCCTGCAAATAATCGCAGAGGGATTCGGCACCGTCGTCGGTGAGTTCCTCGTAGGCTTCGGCCTCGCTGATGCCGTAGTGGGTGGCGACCTGGGAGAGGACGGCCTTAAGAGTTTTGGTGTCGGTGCGGGCCAGGAAGACCTTGGTGATGGATCCCTGGGTGATGGTGGCGTTGCTCATGCCGACATTATAACATAGGTTTGGCCGTTTGTCAAGTCCCCCTCCCCTGAACCTGCTTCAAGTATTGTTTCCGCTTCCGGAGACTAGCCCGGTCCCGCCACTTCATCGCCCCCAGGCACGACTTGAACTCGGATTCCGGGCGCTTCGGTGAACAAGCCGGGGCACCGGTATAGACGGTCTTATGACAGTAAAACGGCATCCCCAGTTCAGCCGTCTGCCGGATCTCGTCCAGGCCGTGTTTGGACGCCACCGTCTGCCCAGGGCGGAACGGGCAGCTTGAGCACTGACGCTCCACCACCGGTCCTTTGGGAAGGAAGGTCTTGGGTTTCCAGGTTTTAGTTTTGATAGCCATGTCGTTAGTATTCAGTGTTGACGGTGCAAGACTTCCCCTGCACGTCGGCTTGGCGACGTGCACGGGCGATGATGCGGGCGTTGATCCCCTCCGCCTTCTCATCCATGATGGCGAAGATAGCTTGGACCGAGACCGGCGTCCAATCCCACCCATCTACACCGACGTCCTGACGGAGCTTGTCGGGGTCTGGTGGTAAGTTGTGGTGGCAATGCCCGTGCAGGTGGATGGAGCCGTGGAAACTGCTGTCCCATTCCATCAGCGGGTAGTGGCAGAGGATGATCTTGCGCCCGTTGTGCTTGACCGTGACGAGGTCCTGGACAGACGAGAAGCGGCTTTCCACCGGGTTCGGGCCGAAACCCCGGATGTCGCGGTCGTGGTTGCCCCGGATCAGGTGGATCTTGCCGTTGAGACGCTGGAGAAGGTCGATCTGGCCCTTGCTGTTCCCCCAGCAGACGTCGCCGAGGTGATAAACGGTATCCTTCGGACCGACAACGGTGTTCCAGCACTTTACCAGGTGTTCATCGTGCTCCTCGACATCGGCAAAGGGGCGGGCCTTTTCCGGGGTGCGTCCGGCCTGGGTCAGGTTCTTGTGGCCGAAATGGGTGTCTGCGGTGAAAAAGAGCGACATGTAGAATGCGGTTAGAAGTGTACGTTAGGGTGTCGTCCGGAGAACCGGCGTGTTGGAGATAAGGTCGGTGAGGTTGTCGAGGACGGCGTCAAGGGTGCGGTACCAGACCTCGCTGTAGTCCAGGTGGTGGTGTTTCGACCACTGCTCCTTGGGCTTGCGCCACCAAAGCTGGTTGAACTCGGTTTCTTCGTCACCATCATACCAGTATCGGGTTTTGCCCAGCGCCGTGCCGACGGTGTAGAGGAGGGCGTATGCCGTCTCCTGCGACCCGTAGTCAAGACCGAAGACGCGGTCGCCCTTGTGCTCTTGCTTGCAGTACCCAAGATCCTCGCCCTTATAACGGACCCCAACGTAGGGGAAGCCGAAGGCGGCGGCGGGTGTCTCAGGTGCCACACGGTCGAGGATGGCGTTGAGCCAGGGCGTGACAACCTGCTGTAAAAGCCGGTCTTCGGCCTCAGTGGTGTGGAAGTAGATGCTGTAGCCCATTGGTTTGGTCGGTTTGGTTTGAGGCGGCGGCGACGAGTTCGGCGGCACTGAACCGGACCGGGGTGAGGCCATTCCGGCTGTCCCAGGTGGCGATGGTGAAGTTGGCGACGATAAAGGCTGCCAGCTGCTCGGCGGTGATGGGAGTTTCCATGTCAGAGAGGGATGCATTCGGGGTGGCGGGGGAGGCCGGAGACGACGTCCCGGTCATCGGTGAGCACGGACAGACCGCAGAGGTCACAGAGAAGCACGGGAGCGGGTTTTCCTGCGTTCAGAGCCGCGACGTCGCCCTTGAAGACCGGGAGCGCCTTCGCGTCCTCGGAGATATAGTGGACGTGCGGAGAGAAGTACCAGCTGCCGTTGAGGTCGTCGAGGATCTGGCCGTAATCTGGGCGGCGGCGGGTGACGACGCGCCAGCCGATGGCGGCTCCGGACTCGACAAGAGCGGTGCCGAAGGCGATGGCCAGATCCTGGTCTTTGGTCTCAGGGCCGTAAAGGTGGGCGCGGCAGTCCTGGCCGTTGATCCTGACGCGGAGGGTGACAATAGTTCGATATTCAGTCATCCCCACCCATAACACGGGATCGGGTCTTTGTCAATCTCGGTCCGAACTAAGCCAGCCCTGGATTGACTGCCTGGCGCTGGGCTGCTTCAGCGGCCTTCCTGGCCGCGATGTCGGCTGAAGCCTGCCAGTCGTCCACCCGGTTTTTGTACACGCTCCACAGGGGTCTGGAGTACCGCAGGACGGGTTCGAGTTCGGGCCAGGGTTCTCCCCTCCGGTACGAGCACTCGTCCACCATCTTGGTGATGTCAGTGGGTAGGGGCGTCTTGCTAGCCTTAGCCTTGGCGAGAGCGGCGAGTGCTAGCTCCTCGACCGGCTTCCGGCCTTCGGGCCAGTGTTTGATCATCGCATTCTCCCAGTTTCCGAGGGCGGCGGTAAGATAGCTGGTAAGCCGCCTTGGGGACGGATGCTTCACCATCCAGTCCTCATACGCGGGCCAGCGGGATTGCAGGACCTGGACGGCGTAGGATGCGGCGATTGCTCCGTCCTTGGTGATGACCCTTTCAGCTTCGGGCCACGCTTTACCTATAACATCTCTGGCGTATATGAAGGCCGAATTCGGATCCCGGAGTGCGAGCGCCTCCGCCTCCGGCCAATGTCTGTCTTTGAAAACCTTGGCGTAGTCGAGGATAGAGGACACGCTGTTGAGACCCAGGACGGCCCGGTCCACCTCCGGCGGTGGCGCTTCCTTTACCTGGTCGAAGTATCGGACCACCTGTCGGACCACCTTGGTGAGGGCTTCACCCCGGCGGTATACATCCCCTGCATTCTCCCCTTCCGGTATCGACGCGACGGCGTCGACGGCGTCCGGGATGAGGGGTTCCACCTCCGGCCACCGCCCCCCGGGGAACTGGGTGAGTCTAGGCACCGAAGCGTTGGTAATGAGTCCGCCCCCCACGTAGCTGGTAGCATATCTGAAAGCATGGGTGGGGTGCCGCAGCAGGATCGGTTCCAGTTCCGGAGCGTGATGTGGGAGCGTAATGAAGGAACCGACCCATGCGTCCGGTGAGGCCGAGGTCGGCATGGATAGCAAGATGTCACGGATGAAGGGACTCGACATCGGGTCGGATCTGAAGGCGTCATAGGGTGGGTAGTCGAGCAGAGTGCCGAGTTCCCCCTGCTCGACCAACCGCTCGGCGAACGCTGACGACGCTTTGACCAGACTCCGCTTTGTGGAGTCAAGAACGTGGTAAACCGGGATGTTCACCCCAGTTTCCTTCAAGCGTGCCTCCCACGTTTCCTTGCCAAGGACTTTTAGGGCTTTGACCGTGAAGAACTTCCCCGGGGTGCCGAAATCGGCGGCCTCAGCGGCGGCAGCGGCCTCAGCTTCGGCAGCTTCCCGCGCCATGTCCGCTAGATCCTCCGGCGAAAGGGATGCGTAGAGGCTCATGGCCACGATGACGTTGCTGTAAGGAGAGTTACCCTTCGTGACCTGGAGGACAGCACTCCGGTGATTGAGAAGCAGACCCGCAGATTTACAGAGGTCCATGTATACCATCGCCTGGGCGAAGTTCAGTTCCCTGTCGTTTGGACTCTTGAACTGGCGGGACTTGATGTGGTACAGGGCGGCAGGCGCTTCGGCCTTGGTGAAGTAGTAGTATGGACTGCCATACCGCCTGAACATCACAGGATCGCGGACACACCAGTTGGTGTCACGCCACAGCTTGGCCCCGGCTTCGGGAGTCGTGACCTCGAAAAGGTCCATGTCCCCAACCGTGGCTAGTTTCTTAACTCCGGCCATCGCCGCCTGCCGCACCGCATCCTTCTTCCCGACGGTTCCAGCGTTGGCCTGGAGCGTGTCATAGAGGGAGCCCGGGTCAAGTTTGTTCAGGTCCTTCTCGCCAGTAAAAGCGGAGGTAAGCTTGAGCTTGAAATAGGTGGCAAGCTGGTCGTGGATGCGTTGCCCGTCTTCCGGCAGCCTGAGGTTTCCGGCCTTGGCATGGCGGAGAAGCCACTCCAGGCACTTGCCGTCGGTAGGGTCGAACTCGGCTACCGCAAGGATAGCGTCGGCACCGAGTTCGAACTTGTTAGCGAGAAGTTCTACCTTGGCGCTGGAGACGGCTTCGGTCATGCGGGTCTGGAGCAAGTCCTGGAGGTCGTCGAAGATCGACGCCCAGGACACTTGTGGGTCGATCCACGGGTCGGCTTGGGCTTCAAGGAGGGAGAGAAGTAGCGGGACGTTCACTTGGTATAACTACCATACCAGGTCGCGCTGGTTGGTGGCCTTCCCAGCCCAGGACGCCTTTTTCCCGCCCCCTTTGACGACGGGTTTGGACTTGGGCTCGGTTTCCGGGTCCTTGTCGTTGTAAGCGAGATAGCTGTCGCGGGTCGCCTGCTGGCACTGGATACCCGGGGCGATGGTGGACCCAGGGCCGGGGACGGTGAACATGGCGTTGGCTCCGTCGGCGTCCCGCCCCCACTTGATGTAGAGGACGGCTCCGGTCTTGGGGCAGTAGTAGCGGTTTTCCCCAGCCTGGCGGATGTAGGCTTCACGGACGAGAATGGGGCGGAGGTACTTTGGGTTGCAGAGGGTGGGGGCGGAGAATCCCATGGCTGGTGTCGGGTTCGGGTTTTAGTTTCTTGGTGTTGCAAGCGGAGGTACACCCCATCCGGCACGTCCCGTGTTTGAGGCACTCGACGTGCGGACCTAGTGTTTCCCCGCTGTGTAAGGATTTGGTACTCATGGGGGATCGGGGTTGAAGTCGCCGTCGGCATCGAGGTGAGGAGGGGGCCACCCTTGTCGGGCGATGTTGCGGCTCCGCAAGTACCGGTTCCAGGGTCGGTATACCGCCACCTCCAACGACTTGATGACGCCGTTGATGCCGAAGAACAGGACCAGCCAGGCTAGGGGGAGGCCGATAAAGAAGGTGATCCACGGGTGTTCGCCGATGAAGCGGAGGATAAGTTCAAGTTCCAGGGGAGTAGGGTTCATGCGTTGGTGATTTTGGTTAGCATCCGGGTGCGGAAGGGTTCAGGAAGGGCTTCCACCGCCTTCGGGTGGGCGCGGTAGTGGGCCACGATCCCGGCCTCGACTTCGGTTTCCATCGTATACCGGTTGATGCGGGGCATCAACCACGGGGCCGGGGTCATGACGCGGAGAGTATGGGTAGGTGATGTCTTCATGTGATAGTGGTGGTTTCCACCCATCGCCTGTGGCGGCGTTGCAGGAACTTCCACGCGTGGTATAGGTTCACTTGTACAGGGTCTTCTGGGTCCAAGGATTCCATCTTATCCCGCAGGAACTTCATGGCCTCGTGGTGAGCCGCACAATGGGCCTCGTATTCGGTGCGGCTCATGGTCCGTTTCATATTACAGGGTGACGAGACCTTGGGAAGCCCACTCACGCACTGCCCGCTGCCAGCTGCCCTGGAGGCCGCGCCAGACGCCGGAGTCGACGAAGGCCTGGGCGGAGGCCTCAAATTCGGCGTCGGTGATGGCGCGGTTCTCAACCGCGATGACGAAATCGACGATATCGAGGACGTTGGACTTGGTGACGGTGGCGGTGGCGGTGGCGGTGGCGGTGGCGGTGGCGGTGGTTGGTTTGCTCATGCCGACATTATAACACAGGTTTGGCCGTTTGTCAAGTCCCCCTATTTCTCCCCTATGGCTGCGGGATGTGGGAAATAGCCTTGTCGGGCTCGGAAGTCCGCCAGTCCGGCCATTTCCGTGACTGGTTTTTCTCCAGTTTTGCCCGGAGAGCGCCCGCGATTTCTTCGGGGGACCAGCCTGCCCGCCAGGCTCCATCGAGGGCCAGGATAGCCACGTCCGCCCATTCCATGAGGTCGGTGGGATCGGCTTCGATTTCGTCCAGTTCCTTGCGGATGTGGTCTATCATGCCTTTGGTCCGGAGGCCGGGGCCGAAGGTTTTCAAGGAGAACTCGCGCTGGCGAGTGAGCCAGGCTACGAAGTCGAAAGGACGTGGACGCGGCGGGGGTGGTTGGCATTCGTTGATAGACACCAGCAAGGCCGGGAACTTGGTAAAGATCTCGGCCCATTGGGCTTCGTTGATCCCGGTTTTCTCCTTGGGGGTGGACGACGGGTCCCAAAACCCGGTGGAATAGTTGGCGGTGGTGATCGTCACCGACCCCATCGGACGGCCTTTCCGGGACCGGGTCGAAACCGTTAGTGGAAGGACCCGGATCCGGTTGCCGGTCAAAACCTTGATAACAAGCCCGAAGGGCGGGTAATGTGGCCAGGTCTGGTACCAGGCACTAGGTTTGACGATCTGGCCCGGGTAGTACAGATGCTCGGATGGAGGAGGCGAGGGGATGTTGGTAGGCACGTTATACGGTGGGTTGTGGTGAAACTTGATAGACCAGGTTGGCCTGGTCACGGATCTGGATGCTGGCAAGGAGGGACACGACCTCATGGAAGACCGGGTAAAAAGCGGGTTCCAGACCAAGGACGTTGATCACCCTGGGTCGGGGGCCTGACATAACCCTGAGGGCTTCTATTAGAAAGTCCGAAGTCATCCGGCGCGTCCCGGCAAAGGAGAGGGCGACGGGCTCGTTCTCCCTCACCGCCAAGGCAATCTGCCTGCGGACCTCCTTCCCCTGGTCGGCGGTTAGAGCGCGTTCGGGGGCGACGACGACCAGGTGGTCTGAGTGGGTGGCGGTTTCCATGTACCAGAATAACGCAGGACCCACCCTCCGTCAATCCGCGCCTACTTCCTATCCCGGTGGTCCACCGGGTATTGGTCGGTCCACCGGTGGCGGAGCCGCAGCGATAGTTCCGCCCGTGATTCCCTCCACTCCCGGAACCCATCCCGGAAACCCAACTCTGCCGTCAAACTCGCAAAGCAACGGAAGGACGCCTTCCAGCCCTCCAGCGCCCTCCGGACCAGGTGCAGGGTCCGAACCCGGAGAGGCTTCCGGAAATGCCTTCCCGGGACAGCGTGAGTGTATTTTTGGGTTGTGTTCATCCAAGAGGTAGAACACGGTCGCGCCAATACGCTCCTGTCTACCGGTCGGAATCCTCATTAACCCACTCGTACAGGGCCTCGGCGGAAGTCGGGTTTACCGCCGACCGGAGGAAGAAGAGGTCGCGCTGGACCGCCTGCCGATAAGAGTCGGTGTCTGTCCTCAGCGCCTCATATTTGCCCTTCCAGTACAGGTCTGGGTTGGACTTGTAGTAGTCGGCCAAGGCGTTAGCGGCCTCCAGCTTCGCTTCCAGTCCTGCCACTACTCCCCGGGCCTCGGCGGCGTCGCGGATGAGCGCGATGTCTGTGCTAGGCTCGTCCGACTCCTTCGCGTCCGGGAGGGAGTCGTAGCGGATCTTCCACCCCTCGCCGGTACGGCGGAGGTGGGCGATACGACACGCTTGAACCAGGATGACAAGGAAGAGGAAGGCGATGAGCCACACCACGGGCTCGTTCTCCAGTTGCGGATTCAGCGTGTACATGGGAAGACTAGAGAATGGGAGGGGTGGGGGTGGGAGGGGTGAGGGTGGCGGTGCCGACGGTCTCCGACACCGGAGACGCTGGATAGGCAGTGCTGTCCTCCTCGGTGTGGACGCACCAGTCCGAAGCCAGGGCGTCGGAGGGGCTCGGTGTCCACCCGTAGATCTTGTTGTCAGGGTAGACCAGGGCCATCTGGTTGCAGTAGCTGATAGGGCCGCCACGGCGGACGAACTCCGCCTTCACATCCTGGGGCAGGGACGACATCTTCGGCACGATTTCCTCCGGCACCGTGCTCGGTACCTGGACGAAGACGAACATGCCTTTTCCGTTCCAGCCCTCGCGGCTGATGCGTTTTCCGTGCCTGGCGGCGATGGCGATGGCTTCGCCGAATGGTAGGTTGGTTTGTGTTTTCATGATAAAGGGGCCGTAGGTTTCCTCAAACCGCCGGAGCCGGTCCGGGCATGGGTTGTAGGTGAGTTCCGCTTCCTCCTCCGGGCGGCAGAGAACGAGTTTCCAGTACTGTCGGCGCGTCCAGCGTCGGAAAGCGTTCATGGGTCCATTCTTTCCACCAGGTACGAACCCGTGACAGTACGGGTGTCGCCGTCGACCTTCCAGGAAACGCGTCCGGGCTCCAGCTTCACCTTGTCCGTCTCCCATTGGCCTTTGACGTTGCCGTCGGAGTCGTACTGGGTGATGCGGTATCCCGAAAACGAAGGCTCGGGAGTGGTGATACATCCGGGGAGGGAGAGGAGCAGCGCTGCTAGGAGGGTGAAGGTCTTCATGTTAGTCGTTACGGATTTCGCGGACGGCGGCGGCGGAGCCACTCCGGTTGAACAGTTTGGTGAAATCAGCAAAGGTCATCCAGCACGTGCCGTCGTTACCCCAGCTTTTCCCCCAGGAGTTGGTGAAATAGAGGCGTTTGGTCTCGAAGTCCACGCCGTGGCAGAGGTAGGCATGACCCCCGGTGTTATCGCCGGTGGAGCGGATCCGACCGTCGCCGGAGGGCGTGTCCATTTTGGTGGTCCATTCGCTCCCGATCAGCACCGGAGAGATGGTAGCCACGTATTTGAAGACGTGATCCACCGAGTAGGCGACGTATGAGTTGTCCACCGCCTTCATAGCGCGGAGGGCCGCCACTACCCCCGCAATGGTGGTACCCTCGGTGCCTTTTGGAAGACCATCCAGGGTTCTGGCCTTCCGGTAGATGCCCTCTGGGGTGGACACCTTCTGCGGGATGGGTTCACTCTGCAGCAGCTGGTATGCGGCATACCCTCCGCACATTGGCTTCTGCCCCTGGTCCAGGATGGAGCCGGTGCGGTAGAACCGTTGCACCGGCACTGCTTTTCCCTGAATTACGAGGTCGAAGCCGTGAGCCCCCTTCGGGGGTGGCATCAGTACTAAACCCTTGGCGTGTGGATGGTCCATACCTAATCCAGAAATCCGGATTCGTCGATAATCCAATGACGGCGTTGGATCCCCGGTGGCCGGGTTGGTTCCTCTGGGGTGGCCAGGACCGTCAGCAGTTTCCCACCGGTGATAGGGTCGATACCGAGTTTGGCCCAGTGTGCCTTGATGTCGGCGATGATCTTGGTTACGTCCACGACCTCTCCCCGGGCTTTCTGCCACACTCCCGCCAGGACGACAGCGGAGACGTCGTCGGCGTTGCTGATTCCGTGGTTCCCCACAAACCAGAAGGTGAGGGGGTTGGGCTCCCACAGTTCCCAGGCATTGCGGAGGACAAGCCCAATAGTGCCATGGACATGGACCGGGGACGACTCCGGGCTCCTGACATAAACGAGGTCGGCGGGGGAGAACTTGGCGATGACATAGTCGATAGCTTCGTCGAGGTTGTTTGGTGTTTTCATGTTATTCGCTTTCGTGGAAAGTTGCTCCCTCGGGGCAGTGGCCACACGGGCACGGGTCAAGGATAGTGTGGCAGTCGGAGCAGAAAATAACGCCCCCGCCGCACTTCTCGCAGACGTATCCGTCATCGGGCTCGGCGTCGATGCAGCAGGCTGTCGTGGCGTCCTCATCCATGTTAGAACCGTTTCCTCCTTGCTCTGGGAAGGCCCATGCCCACCCCCATTCCGGCCATCCCCAGCAAGGCGACGGCACCGAAGGCACCGAAACCACCACCGAAACGGCCATATGCCTCCCGATCGGCGGCAGCTTTTTCCCGCTCCTCCTTCCGGCGCTGGAGAATGGCCACCCCTTCCGGCGATGCCCAGTACTCCCGCTCCAAGCGCTCCCGTTCCAGGCGCTTTTCCAGGACCAGACGGCGGGCCGCTTCCTGGCGTTCCTCAAAGGTTCCTCTGCGTTTGGCTTGTCCCATAATAGTGTTGGTTAGGATTTGGCGGTGACGGGTCGGCCAAGGTTGTCGATCCCTACCCTCCGGTACCGGGCCGAGGGTAGGGCATCCTGTGGATTCTCCCAGGAGTATGGGACAACGCTGGGGAACCAGTGCCCGGACCATTCCTGGAACGGGGTCTGTGAACTCCCACCCATTTTGAGTTCCCGGCAGATCCTGCCACCGCTGACGGTTTCGGTAACATGAACCTTGCGCCAGGGGTGTTCAGGTGCAGACCGGTGCCACCAGGAACCGCACCCGGTGGGGCGGGGGATGGAGGGGGCGAACTCGGAGGGAGGGGCGGAGGCGAAAATGGCGGTCATACGGATAAGAAATGTAAGGTTGAGGTGGTGTTTGGCGGTTAGTGGTTAGCCTGCCTTGGTCCAATCGGTGGCGTCGTAGGCGGCAGCGTCATGGATGAGACGGTCCCACAACGGGCTCCTATTTTCCGACACCGGCATTCCATCCATCTGTTCCGGGGCGAATTCGAAGCGGTCGCACTCGTCCCGCATTTCCTGGTTGTGTGTCAGGTTGCCGTTGAGGTGCTCCATGTTGCTGGTATGGACGGAAATCCGGAGGTGGATGGCCTCCTCGACGTAGTTCCTGACCCCGTCCGGTTTCTCCTTGAACCGGAGCCGTTTCAAGAGCCGGTTCAGGACGTTGATTTCCTTTTTCTCCCTGGCGATGGCGGTCCGGATCCCCTCGTAGTTCGCCTGCAGCATCTTCCTCATCACCTGCATAGGGTCACGGAAGTTGGAGGATGCGGATTCCTTGACGGCGTGGATGAAGGCTTCCAGGAAGTCGTGCTCCAGATTCCGGCGGTGGGAGTCCGCGTGTTCGCAATCCCCGGTGGCGTCGTACTTTGCCCGCTTGACGGGGTCGGAGAGGATGTGATAGGCGCGGTTGACCTCCTGCTGTGCCTCCTCCGTGCCTCCGGCGTCGGGGTGGTTGGCCTGGGACGCCCGCCGGTATCCGGCGCGGAGTTCGGCAGCAGTGGCGGTGGGGGAGCACCCCAGGATGTCGTAAAGGGACTTAGAAGCCATATCGGTTGGGAGCGGTAGAGAGTTGTTCGGCAGTGATAAAGGAAACCCCGTCTCCGGACCTCGCGCCCGGGGTCGGTTTGTGATACCCGTCCGCATCCAGAGGGAGGCCGGAGAGTCCCCGGAGCCGCACGACGGCGGCAGCCTTGGAGGTGTCCGTGACGGTGTGGAGGGTGTGGTGGCCCCGGTTTTCACACCGGAGCAGGGAAAAGGCTTTCATAGAAGGGAAGGGGCGGGGAGAATAAAGGGAGGGGGCGGGCGCTCTCACACCCGCCCCCTCCCAGGTGATGGTTAGTTCAGGGTCACCAGCTCCAGCTGCTCATCCTTGTCGAGGAAGAAAAACGGAGTGCAATCGGGGACTGGCAGGTCCAGGCCTTCCAGGTCGTAGGACTCGACCAGAAGGCGTCCCACGGCACCGTGCATGACGGTGTCGTTGAAGAGGTCGAAGTGGGAGACGGCCTCCGTGGCCATGTTGATGAGGTCGTAGACGTTGTAGGGGGTCGGGATGCGGGAGGCGGGTTTGTCATCGAAGACGCTCAAGCTGGTGACGTCGAGGTCGTTGATGATGGCGTCCTTGATGCCGTCCATGGCGTAGCGGATGCGCATCCGGGACGTCTCGCTGCATCCGGGGGAGGAGGGATCGAGGATGCGCTCGAAGGTCCGGAGCATGTTCCGGAACTCACGGACACTGGCGGGGGTCTTGCCAGCGGCCTCAATGCGCTCGATGAGGCCGGAGGAGGCCTCCTCGCCGATCGAGAAGTTGCGCAGGGCACGCTCGATGGTCCCGATCACGGACGGGGCGTCGTTCCCACCCTTGATCTTGCGGGGGTCGGGGAGGTTGAGGCTCTTCCGGAAGGCCGGAGCCATGGCCACCGCACCGTTGGAGCAGATCTGACGGATCAGACCGATGAAGAAGGAGGGATTACCGTATCCGTCCAGAGGGCAGTCGTGGTAGTACTTGAGGTTGTGGACCTCGCCGCCGATCAGGCGGGCTTGGGCTTCGAACTCGTTCCCGGGGGTGTGTTCGGCCAGGATACGGCCACCGAAGTAGCGGAAGCTGGCCCCCTGGGACAGGGTGAGGTCTGCAATCTCGGTGGCGGCGGCGATGGGCTTGCCGTTCTGAACCACCCCCAAGGCGTTGCGGCCTTCCAGGTCCAGGGTCACGCTCACCGCTTCCCGGGTAGGGACTTTGTCGCGGAAGCGGTTCATCACCTCGTCGATTTCGAAGAGGTTGAAGATGCTGTTGCCCTGGCCGATGTGGCCCAGGATGGAGTTGCGGAAGCGGTCCCCAATGAGGAACTGGGTGCCATCCACTTCAAGGTAGCTGGTCTTGCGGATGCGTCCGCTGGCGGTCTTGGACTCGTCGGTGGTGATCTTCATATCCGCCAACCCGAGGTTGATGGTGTCGAGTTCGGGGATGAAGTTCTTGCGGGGAGCACGAAGCCCTGCGGCTGCTGGGGAGGCGACGCTGCTGATTTCGTGGGAGGCGAGGAGGAGTGAGTTCATGTTGTTTGTGGGTGTCGCGGTGTCAGAGACCGGAATTGGCGGCTGAAAGGGCAACGACGAATTATAACACAGGTTTTGACGTTTGTCAAGTCCCCCCTCTCCATTGCCTCTTCCCGAGAGCTGAAACAGCTGGAGGAGGGGGAGTAAGGTGGGCGGTGCTCCCCGTGAAAAGATACTGCCCGTACCTACCTAGCTGGACGTGAGGGTCGATGAGAACCCGGATCTTGTTCCTCCTGGCGATAGCACAAAAGTGGAAGTCTCCTGATAGGGAACGGCCCGTTCCGGGCTCGGTGGATGGGGAAAAGAATTCGTGGGCATCGGGACTACCAGGCGCGGACGGGGGAGCGTCGAGCCGGAGCTTCTCGAAAACACGGCGGGACACTATAGCAAAGTCCAGATCTGCCGCCTTGGTTTCGAAGACGTATCCCGGATTCCAGGTCTTCGGGGTGTCGATCACGGCGGCGTACTGGGCCAGGTCCTCCCCTCTAACGCCGTCCGCGTACGCTTCGCTAACCCGGTCCCAGTTGATCTTCCGGCGCGGGCACAGTCCCACCACTATATCCTCCCCGGAGTCCAACATCCGCAGAACGTCCTCGACCCGGAAGTGGAGGTTGGCACCGATGAACACCAGGTGGGTGTGGCTGCTGGTTAGCAAAGCAGCGGCGGCAGCATTCCGGAACGGGTCGCCGTCATCCTGGGAGAAATGATAGCCGATGCCGTCCCCCTGGGCCTGGAGGGCTGTGGCGAGTTCCAGGAGGGCGTGGACATAGCCTCCGGCACAGTCTCCTCCCTGCATGGGTGTGGCAACAAGAATAGAACGGTTCATAACGGTTATGGCTGGGCGACGCCCGAGAAGGTATAGGGTCCGGTACGGGTGAAACACGCCCGGGGGTCAGCCCATACCGACATCCCGGTGTTGCGGACCCGGCGGCAGAAGGCGTCCTCCGGGGACAGGGAGTTGTCAGCCGTCCTCACGGCGGCAAAGAATTCGGCGACCCATGTCTCCTGCCCCTGGATGATTACCGCGCACTCCGGGGCCACGGTTTTCAGGGTGGCCAGGACCCTGCGCTCTATCAACATGAACCCGCCTCCGGCCCTGGTGACCTCCATGGGGGCTCCGGGTTCCAGCAGCGGGTTGAAGGGGTCCGTGATCACCGAGTACCCGGAGTATCTGGCCAGGTCCAGGCCCCGGATCCCGGATTGATAGGCCTGGCCGACCCGGTTCCAGTTTATCTCCCTTTTAGGGTAGAACCCCGTGACCACCGGGCGGTTCCACTGGATGAACCGGACCAGGTCGGCGTCGCTAAAGGCGATGTCGCTATCAAGGAAGAGCAGATGCGTAGCCGGACTCTGCAGGAAGAGGTGGGCCACGGTGTTCCGGGCCTGGATGGTGTTGCCGCCTTCCTCAAGAAACTGATAGGTGACCCGCACCCCAGCGTTCCGCAGGGTGAGGACAGCCCGGACAAAGGAGACGGCGAAGGTACCGGCGCACTTCCCGTCGTGGAGAGGTACGGCGATGAAAAGGTGGGTCGGCGTGTCGTGCATGTTCTGTTCGTAGAAACGGGTTACCGGAAGTCGATCCTCAGGGAGGCGTAGTATTGGGTGCGAAGCTGGTCCAGGCCCTCCAGTTTGGCATGGTAGAACCGTTGGGGGCGGTTCGGGTCCGCCATCTCCGACAGTTTCCCCATGAAGGTGAGGTCGAGATGGACGGGCCGTACCTGGCTGAACTTCGGCAGGGCTCCGTCGTCGTGATAGGTGAGGAGGTGTTCCATTACCTCCAGCATCAGGGCGACGAAACGGAGGTCGGATCCGGCACACCAGTCCACCCGGGGTCCAAGGTCGCCTTTGCGGACAGACTGGATCCGGTATCCGTACATCACCGGCAGTACGTAGATTTCATACCCGTCCTCGGACACGAGGCGGAAGAGGCGACCCTCGGAGATACGGGGCGGAGCGACCTCGAAAGTGCGTAGGGCTGGCTTCATGGCACGGGAGGTTCGGGGATCATGGGGCATCCGGAGAACTGGAGGCACCGCTCCAGACCAAGGACCGACACCAGGTTCTCGTCCTGGTGCCCGTTTGCGGCACGGAGAAGGGCATCACACACGTCCTCTGCGCTCACTAGCCGGTTGTAGTACATCGGCAGGTGATGCCGGACGGCCCACAGGATGGAGCGATCGGCGGAGGAAGGCGAATTCCGGATGATGTCAGCAATCCTGTTGCTCTCGGTCCTGGTGAGGTACGGGGTGTCGGAATCCGGAATCAGGGAGGGGACGGGGTGGAACACGATTTCACAACCGATGTCCTCCACCCATTTGGCAGCGTCGGTATCACCAATCTCCTTGGCGGTACGGAACACCTCCTCCACCATCCTGGGAAGGAGGTGTCCGGAGGCGAGGTAGGAGTAAACGACCTCGATCCCCACAGAGTCCTTTTCCAGGATAACGGACCCGTGGACGACCGGCACCCGCACCATGCATAACGGCGGATGGCCGTATTTGGGGTGGCCGTGGTCACCGGGCTGGGTTTTGGTGCCGAAGACAGTGAAGTGTATGGTTTTCATGGAGTGGCGGGTTCTGGTGGGTTCGGCGCGGAAAGGTCATACCCAGCGGCACGGAGGTTCCGGGCGGTGTCGGCGGTGTTGCGGCCACGGGGAATACCGTGAGCGCGGGCAAGATCCCGCAACTGCTCCCGGGTGAGGGAGTAGCGCGGGGATATTTGGGGTTCTCGGCGGAGTACTATCATGGCGGCGGCGGTTCAGATATCGTCCACGGTGTTGACGACGGCTTTGTTGAGGGAGGCGGCGATTTTCTTCCAGTCCGGCATGGTGATCGACTTCGGGTTCTCCTTGATGCGGCGGGCGGTGAGTTCCGCCAGCTGCTTGGCACGTTCGCTGGCCAGGACCGAGACCCACTTCCCGCTGCGTTCGATGTACTGCTCGGCGGGGGCGGCTTCGCGGAGGAAGGGGTGGCGGCAGTCCACGGTCTGGACGATGTTCTTGATCGGGGTGTCCTTGTGCAGGCGCAGGACGCGTCCGGACATCTGGATCGCCACGGTGCTGGAGAAGGTATCACGGACGAAGACCGTCTCCAGGGAGGGGGCGTCGAAGCCCTCGGCCAGAATGGCCATGGAAATCAGCGTCTTCTGGTCCCCGTGGAGGAAGTCCTGGAGGAGTTCCTGACGGTCGGAGCCGCCCCAAACCACCCCTGTGGGGTGTCCGTTCTCCTTCAAGAGGGCAGCGGCCCGGTGGCACTCTTCCAGGGTGCGGAAGAAAAAGAGGCTCTTCCCCCAGCGTTTCGGGTCCTCCAGGTACTTGGCAACCGCGTGCTCCGGGCTCCATTTCTCCATCGAGTAGTGGCGGAACTGGGACAGGTACCCTTCCTTGATCAAGGTCCGGTATCCGGCATCGCGGATCACGGTCTGGAAGCAGAGTTGGGCGCGGTCGGTGCGGAGGGGAGTGGCGGAGAGCCCAAGGACGTAGTTGGGCTTGAGGCTGTCGATGATGGTGGTCTCGGAGGTCGTGGAGGAGTGGTGGGCCTCGTCGCTGATGAGGATGCGGATTTTGTAGTCGCCGGGATCAAGGCGGCGGGCGAAGGAAGAGACGAAGTGGAGGTTGGGGCAGTAGACCCCGGTGTCGATGCCTTCGGGGATGAACTCACGGTTGGCCTGGTCGGTCTGGGACAGGAGGTTGGAGCGCATTGCCATCCAGAACACCCCGACCTCTTCGGGCTTGACGCCGTGGAGGCGGGGGGCCACTTCCTGCACCATGCGGCGGGCAGCATCAAGGGCGAGGTAGGACTTGCCAGCCCCGGTGGGGGCAACGATCAACTGGGACTCAAAGCGGTTCCAGTTCTCAACGACGCGGGCTGCGATGCGCTTCTGGTAGGGGCGGGCTTCGGGGGAGCGGCGGGAAAGAGTGGTTGAAGTCATGGGGGGATTATAACACAGGTTTGGCCGTTTGTCAAGTCCCCCTATTCCTCGCCTACTCCTCCTCCTGCAGGAAAGCGGCAATGTCCATGTCCTTTGGAGTGGTGTCCCCCACCGCCTTTTTCTTTTTCGGCTGGCGGCGTCGCCAGCGGCTCTTGGCCGGGTTTGCCTCATTACCCTCGGCGTCCAGTGTTAGCCTACCACGGCGGAAGAGGGAGAAGTTGCAGCGTTGTGCTAGAGGGCTGGAACCCGGCATGTCCGTCCAGCGCTTCCCAAGATGGACACCCTGCCACGGCCCGGGGACGGAAAAGTGCTCGGTCTCGTTGTCCTTCCATTGTTTGAGGCGGGTCGGACACGTCTCCAGCCGGAGAGCGGCCTCCTTATGGCTCAGGCCCGAGTCCCGGAGGCCGTCGTACCGGAGAAGGATCTTTCGGATTTCTTTGACGCTGATTTTGGCTGGCATGGCGGTATTAAAGAGAGGAGCTAGGGTTCCGCAATTGCTGGCGGATCTTGCGGAAACGGCCCTCGACACTAACCAGAGTCCCGGCCATGTCCCGCACCAGTCCCCACTTCCGTTTTTCACCAACCGGCTTCGCCCACTTCCGGACCGGTGCCGGAACCACCACCACGATTTCGGGAAGGCCGGATAGGGTGAGGAGGGTCGGATGCAGGGTCAGGAGGCCGGAGGCCGGTGGGAGGAGAGGGCGGACCTTTTCCACCAAGGATGGTGGTACCAGGTAGTAGAGCATCCGGACCTCGGAGTGGCGTCGCTCCGGAAACTGCCGGTGGGGTTTGCTGGAATCGCGGCGGAAGTCGGAGACGGTGCGCTTGACCTCGACCTCGGTCAGATACCCCTTGGGAGTGATAGCAAGGACGTCGGGGCGGCTCCGGGCCATCCCACGTTCCAGGATCACCACGGGGCAAAGCCGGGAATAGCGAAGCCACTCCAGGGCAGAAGCCTCAAGGAAAGGGGAAGTCACGCTACCAGGGTACGGTCTCGAATTTCATGTCGGAGAGTTCGTCATCAACCCCGGCATTCCGGTCATAAAGGCAATCCGGGCTGATTTCCTCCTCCCGGATGAGTTCGTTGATGAGGGGGCGCAGGCACTCGGCCTTTCGAGTCCACAGGGAAATGTAAGTATGATCAGCCTTCTCCCCGCGCACCGGGGTTCCCTTGGGCAGGATAGCCCCGGACGCGTTGAAACACGGTTGGTCCTCCTCTCCCCAATCGCCCAGGACGTTGAAGCTTCCTCCCCGCAAGCCCTTTTTGACGAACTCACGATAGATGTCGGCGTGGGATTTGAGGTGGGTGTTGTGGCACCAGATCATCCCAGTTCCACTGATGTTTCCAAGGATCAGGTAGCAGAAGGCGTTGTGACGCATGAAACGCCCCGCGATGTTGTCGGGAGACTCCAGGAGACGGACGAGTTTGGAGGTGCTTTCGTGCCAGCGCGGGAACATAAGGTAGATGGACTCGGTGATAAATACGGTAGCGTCGGACCCTGGTTCGATGAAGGGGAGCAAGGTGACAGGGTCGGACACGGTCAGGGGAATGCCCTGACGGTTTTCGGGAGTGAAGAGGAGGGCGTCCCGGGTACCGGCAATGTTCAGCACGGTCCGGAAGTCGTCCCAGGTGTTTTCGAATAGGCTCATGCCCAACCGTAACACACATCCCGGGTTTTGTCAATCAGTCCCCCCAGATCGGCGGAACCCGGGTTTGGAACGACATCAGGTCCTCGGTGCTCTTCTCCAGGGCATCAATAGCCCGCTGCATCGTCTTGTCCGAGTTCAGGTTGATAGCACCACCCCCGGGAGCCTGGACCGCACCGTCGAACTTCTCCCGGTTTTCAGCCAGGCGCATCCGGGCGATGCAGAACGCGTGGTTACGGAACCAGTTCCGGTGGTTGGCGTTGATTTCGGCGAAAGTCTTGGATAGAGTGAGGAGCGCGAAGGAGAAGTAGGAAATGGAGGGGTTGTAGACGTGGAGCAACTGCGCCGACGGATCCCAGTGGTATTGGGGTGTGAGGGAGGCCACCCGCATGAAGCTCTTTCGTGCCATCTGCCACCGCATGAGGTCTCCGGCTGGCATAAGGAGACCCGGACCCGCCTGCGGGACCAGGCCGACTCCCGTCAGGTTGTTGTTCCACTGGTACCCGGCAGCATATCCGCCAGTGGTGGAGATGGGGGAGATGAACGACATCGACACCACCCCTAGCACCGCCTTGGCCTTGGGGGCGTAGGTGCGGACGCCATGGGGGACGATCTCGTACCAGAGACGCGGGACGCGGGTGCTGTACAACATCAAAGTCTCGTCGATGCAGTCCTCGATGGCCCCGGCGTGGATTCCCTCCAGACGCCAGAGGTCGCCACCCAGGCGTCGCTTGATCCAGTCCACGCACTCATCGTAGGAGAAGAGGTGCGGGTGCCGGTGCTCCGGACCCGACCCTAGCCGCGAAACATCGGGACTGGACGGGCCTCCAGTCAGGGAAACGGCGGGCGGGGGAAGAACCGCGTAACTGGGGTCCTGGTTGGCGTCGGGTTCTGGCATACCGATAACTAGGTGTTTGGCTGATCCATTACCTGCCGTACGATGTCAGAGTAGCTCCGGGCCTGGACGCACACCCAGCGATGTGGGCTGTAGGCGTTGGAGGCCCGCATCAGCTGCTCCTGGGCCATGTCCCACTCGCAGTCCGATTTTTCAATAACCTCCACTGCCGCCAGGGCAGAACGGCGGTTCCAGATGATGGAGGTGCAGAGACGGGCTCCGACCATGCGGAGCCACTGATCATCATGCGGCAGGGATGGTTCCCTCAGGTTCGCGCTCAAGTAGATCATGTCCCACCCTTCTGGGTACCCTGTCAGAGGTTCGATAACGGACCGCCACTCCGGGAGCCACCGGCAGTCGTCCTGACAAATCAGGGCAGTCTGGTGACCGGAGTCGAGGAAGGTGCGGAGAGCCTTGATGCCCGCACGTTTGCACCCGACAGCCCCGATCACGTACTCGTTCCGCAGGTTGATAGGGTTCCCGTAGGCTTCGAGGCCCCGCATCTCACTCCACAGGATGGATGAGGGGTCCGGGATCACCCCGTCCACGTACTCCCAGGAAAGCCCAAGGGGAGACCAGTTCTGTGTCAGTTCTTCCCTCCGGTCCTGACGGTGTGGGAGCGAAATCACGTAGATCTTTTCGGCGAGGGCGGTGATGTCCATGTCAGTCCGACTCAACCAGCTTGGCTACCAGGTCCTTCACACGCTCATATTGTGAGGGCCGACGCTTGCCGTTGTTCCGGCAGTTTTCACAGTTCATGGCACCGTCGTCAGGCTTGCTATCCCCGCAAGTCTGGCACGTGCAGTGTTCGGCACGCGGGGACGAGGTGGGGTTAGTAAGCTGGAAGGGACGTCGGGGACGATCCATCCGGAACGGTCTCGATTCCTCTTTTGGTTGGCGTGGGTTCATAGCGTTTATTTCGCTCCGGAATAAGTCCGGCTGATCATTTCCAGGGCGATGGTCTGCCGCTCGGCGTTGGCCCGGAGCGTATCCAGCTGCTGGTACTGGATGTAAGACTGAAAGCAAAGGAAGGCGATCAACCCTACTGCCAGGATGACCGAAACCCCTCCCTTGACAATCTCTTTGACAAGTTCGATTTTGCCGCTAGATTCTTCGCTCATGGTCATGGGTGATGAGGTTCTACGGGGCGGACGATGTTGCCAGTGGCCCGCGCCAGGATGTATGCTAGGAAGGAAATAGCCCGGATCGTCCACTTTGGTATCCGGTTCGGCCACCGGGCCTTGATCATAGCCACAATCTCGGACTCCTTATGGTCCCCGTCGTCACTCGTGCCGTCGATCGACACCACCGCGTCATAAATGACGGCGAAGTCACCATACCCCAGGCCGGGTCTCCCGTCCAGACGGGACAGGAAGTACACCAGGGCGGAGATCAGGGCTTGCATGCCCATAAATAGCGTTGAACTGAAGCATGGGCGCACTATTGCTCCCGCTGGTCTGGATGGCCATCCTCGCCTTCGGTCTCACGCTATTCACCCGGCAATGTCCGGTGGCAACCGGTAAACGGCAGCCAGCCGTCCACATCCCGCCAGTTATCTCCGCAGGTCTCTCCCCGCGCCCTTCACTGTATAGTGTCACGTTCGTGCGTGTGCCCATGCTTCAGTTCAAGTTAGGTCTGGTACAAGTCCCCATTCAAACGCCGTTCCTCCAGTTTGTCGAAGTTGATGTCGGCCAGGTCCTGGAGGGAAATGCCGAACTCGTTGGCGCAAGCGCAGAGTGCCCAGAGTGTGTCCGATAGTTCCTTGAGGAGGCGCTCCCTCAAGGCCGGGGACAGGTCCCACGGCTGGATGTCCAGGGCGTGCTTGGCCCGCATCGCCTTCACCACCTCCCCATGCACTCCCCGGACTCCGAAGCCAGGGTCGCCACGGGGTAGTTCAGCCCCGGCGGGTAAAAGGCGGTCTGGCCGACCCATGCCTGATACTTGGCTAGGGTGGTGGGCTTTAGGGAGGGATCTGGGGAGGAGGTGGCGTCTTCCATAGGTGTTACCGGGTGTGGGGGCGGGCTTGAACAAGTCCGGGTTCCAGGATCTTGTAGGCAAGCGGAGAGGCAATCTGGCATGCCGCCAGGTCCGCTTTTGTGACCGGCAGAGTAAGCCGGTCCGGGTCCGCCGTCAATCCGTCCCTGGTGTAGAAGGGTACCGGACGCTTCAAGTATCCGCGCTGCTGGAGCGTTTCATTGTCCATCGAGGTAATAAAGAAAAACCGGGACCGGGGGTCCGTGACCACAATCCTGAGTTTCCCGAGGTCCTTCGCCCGCTGCCATCCCGCTTCCTGGAGGATGGTGACTGGAACCGCTTCCCGGCCTTTGGGGACGTTGCTGCGTACCGGTTTTCCGGAGGTCGCCCGTCTCCGCACCTCCTTCGTTTCCACCAGAGCCTGTAGGGGAGTATCTCCGGGTTTCATGACCCGCCGGACGAAGACGCGGCAGGTAAGCAGCTTACCCTGGCTGGGGGGAACACTGACAAAATCCTCCGGGGGGCAGACCAGTTCCAGGAGAACACTGTTATCCTTTTGGTTGAACCACTGGGATAGGAACTTCCAGGGGCAGACGTGGAGACCGAACCCGCAGGGATTGTCAGGCTGGTCATAACACCGTTTGCGGTCCACGGTCGCCCATTTGCCGACCGTGTACTGGTAGCTGGAGTCGTAGTAGGCCCGGAGCCGGTTGTCCACGCGCTTATAGAAGACCATGGACCCGTCTTCAGTGATAGTGACACCGTGGTTCTCCGCATACCCCAGGAGTGAGGCTTTGGCGCTGGCGCTGGTGTTCTTGGCGAGACGGGCGCTGAAACGCTCCAACGGTTTCTGGCTTACCCCGGAGATAACAGCCTCCCGCGCCTTCTCCCGGAGTTCCGGGACAACTTTGCTGACATCCGGCGGGGCGAGGAGGCGGAGGAGCGTTTTGAGCTTCCCACCCTTCTGCTGGAAGAATTGGCAGATCTTGTCGAAACGGGAGTCGGAGGACGGGATAGTTTCCACCCGGTCCCCACCGTCATCCTTTAGAACGATGGTGGCGGAACTCGGGGTGATGATTTTTCCTAGAATGGCAGTAGTCATGATCGGGTATGGTCGGTTGGGTTGATGATTTTACGCGGCAACGACGTCCGCGACGGGTTCGGCTTCGGCTTCCAGCGCCAGGCGCTCGGCCTCGGCGTCTTTGGCAGCCAACTCGGCCTGTTTGGCCTCGATGGACGCCCTGCGCCTGGCAGCAGCCTCGGCTTTTGCTGCTGCCAGGACCTGCTGTTCATGCTCGATGGCGTCGATGACGCACCCCATGTGCCCACCGATTTTGTCCCACAAAACCGGGCAATGCTCAAACATCGGAAACATCGGATTGGAAGTGTGGAAACGGTGAAGATGCAGGAACTTCAGGAACGTCTCCGGCACCAACGTCGTGGCGTGCAAACGCACTGACATGGGCAGACCCAGGGCGTTGGAAATCTGCGCAAGACGCGTCCAGGCCATTTGGGCGTCGGCTTGCTTCCACGCCTGCAGGAGCGGGTACAGCGGGTGCGGCTCCTCGATCTTATCCACGATCTGGCGACAGGCGGATTCCAGTTCGTCTTCCAACGTGCCTTCGAAGTTGTACAGGCCCATGGTCTGTTGCCGTAGCTTCGACACCGCGTCCATCAGCATGTCCTTCACCGGTACCCACCCAGGGAGGGCGTCGGCAGCGTCCAGGACGTAGATCAGGCTGCCCTGGTGGACGAGTCGGCTGATTTGGGCATCATCCAGGAACTTCCCTCCACCAATGTCGGATACGCTGTATCCATGCCCACGGCGGACTGCGTAGCAAGCAGTCTTCGGCAGGTCCTCCACGGTTTCGGTCGGGTCCAACACCGGGATGAGACGATCCGCCGACCGCCCGAACATCCAGTGCCGGATCGGCTTGCGGCGGGGGGCAGGGGCCGGTTTGGTGTAACCAGTCTCGGTGTGGGTGTAGATGGAGAAAGGGCGGACGAGGTTCTCGAAAGCCAGATCCCGATCCCGGATTCGGAAGGGCCGGATCAGGTACGTGCGCTTATCCTTACCGTTGTACTTCGCCCAGGACTTGGCCCACTCCAGGTTGACCTTACCCTCCTTTTGGCCGTCCCAGAGGAGGAACCGTTCCCCCTCCGCCACCGCCGTGAGGTCGATGGTCTTGCGGCGTTGGTGGCTCATGGTGCTTTCCCGCTGGTGGGGGAAGATCCGGTGCACCCGGTAATGGTCCGGGACGGTGACGGTGAGGTCCCCGTTGAAGACCACGACCCCGTTTTCACTGTACGGGATTTGGGTGCAGAAGGTCTCGGAAAGACGGATCGCATCCGCCAGGGACGGCACGTTCTCCACTACGTCAACCAGGAACCGCGCATACCGGTTCATAACAATCTCTTCGGCCTCGGCATCGAGGTTGTCCCGGGTCAGGGTAACGGGGACCTCTCCGGTGCCGAAGAAAAAGACCAGCTTTTTCTGACACCGGATCTTCCAGGACGAGGGGGTTTCGTAAGGGATCCCATCCACCACCACGAGGTGGGAGCTTCCACCATGGTGGTGGATAGTGTCGTTCCCGTTGCAGATAGGAGTGGACTGGAGTGGAGTGACCTGCACGAAGTGAACCTCCCCCTCCGGGTTCATACGAACCGGTGGCACCTCCCACCATGCCGTCACTTCCCGGAGAGCCCGGTCCAGCTTGTGGGCGTCAATGCTAGGGCAAGGAATCGTAATCAGGGTCCCGGTAGGGTTGGACGTCTCCTGCTCCAGCACCTGGGAGAAAGCCGAGAGTCCCTGGGCGTCCTTGTGGTGGGACCAGAGGCGGCGGCGCTTGACTCCGTCCTCGTCGTAGGAGGTGGTGTCGACCATGAATGACTTGCTGATAGCGAAGGGGGTTTTGCATCCCATCCCGAAGCCTCCGGTTTGGGTGTTGTCTCCGCGTTTTGTAGAGGCGCAGTAGCTGGAGAAGTGCTGGATCATCCGGGCCTTGGAAATGCCGGGTCCGAAGTCCTCGATCACCAGGTTGGCGTGTCCTGGTTCCGGCAGGGTGATAAGCGGTGCCACCCACGGTATTCCGAGTTCCCGGTGCGCATCCCGGGCGTTGGCCAGGATCTCCCGGGTCACCGCCAGATGCGGGTTTTTGTACATCATGGTGGAGAAGGCAGCTTCCATCATGGCCCGGTCTCCAATGCTGTAGCCGGTGGAGGAAAAGTCGCTATCGAGAGTGGAGGTGTTATCGGGAAGTCGCATAGGTTGGGAGGGTCTGATAGGTTAAAGGAAAGCCCACCATAACACGCATGGTGGGCTTTGTCAATCAGGCGTCGCTATTCCCGTTCTGACTACACTTTGAGGCGATGGAGGAGAGATGCCAACCGGTCCCGGTGGGCGGAAGCCAACAACTCAATTTCCATCAAGTTTGCTTCCATCTGGCATGAAGGTGCCTGGTCCACACCCTCCTTTTTGTTACCCTCCATGATGAGACCGGACGTGACGCATTCCAGCCGCGCTTCCAGTTCCGCCAAAACCTCACCGGTCTGGGATTGGACGCGATGGATGCTATCGACCCTGGATAACACTGGCCTGAGTGTAGAGACCGGTTCTGCTATGAGTTCCCGTTCCCGGTAGTTGGATGGTCCGTTCATGATGGTGTTAGTTTGTGTTCGGTTTGCTGTGTTATGTTGGGAAATAGTAGGTTCAGCCGAAGGCTGCTTTGGCCCGGGCGGCGAAGGGGCTGGGTCCGGACCCGATTACCCTCTGCTTTTTGCGGTAGGGTTTCTCGCCCCCTCCTTCCTCCTCGTCCTTGGCGTAAGGTTTCTCCGGCTTCTCGTCGTCCCCGATCAGGCCGATGCTGTAGATGCTCATCTTGCTAGGCTGGAGGCCGCAGTAGATCTTGTTATGGAAACCCTCGTTGCGGACCGCGATCGGCACCAGGGCCATGCCGTCCCGGAACCGCTGCCCCGCGATGCAGATGTCCACGACCCCGAGACGGCCAAAACTTCCTCCCATGTGTTCCATCCCCAGCCACTCTCCGCGACGGATGCAGGCGTTCGCCTCACGGTTGGTGCGAGACGCAGTCCAGAGGGCGAGGTCGTAGTCGACGGCGATCTGGCGCAAGTCCGTGATAATGTGGACCTCGACCTCGTACGACTTCTCGGCCTTGAACGCGCCCTTGTTGGAGTCCGGTCCTACCAGGTCCAGGTAGTCGATGCAGAGGACGTCGACTTTCCGGTCCATGTCGGACTGGATCGTATCCAGAAGGGACCGGATCATGTTCGGGGTGCACACCAGAGGTGGGTGGAACTTGATGATAGTGTCGTGGTGGGGAGAGAACATCGCCGCCGCCCGCCTTTGATAGAGGGTCTTGAAATAGGCAGGGTTCTGGATAATCATGGACTTGTCGATCCCGGCGGTCTTGATAGCCCACCGCAAGGCCTGGAGTTCCTCCGACAGTTCCAAGGTGAGGTAGAGGCAATTCTTCTTCACCCCCATGGTGGGAACGTTGTGGGCGACGTTGAGGAGGAAGGTGGACTTGGACCCCTTGGGAGGGGCGATCAGCATCCCCAGCTGCCCCTTGCGGAGCCCTCCGCCCATCTCCCGGTCCAGCAGGTGGATACCGGTCGGGATGGGAGGGTTTATCGAAGGGTCGGCGTGGCGGTCCACCGCAATCAGGGCGTCGCGCTTGGCAAACCACCCGATGTCGGCATCGGCCTGGCCGTTTTTGACCGCTTCCTGGAACCGCTTTATCAGGTTCGGGTCATACTTCCCCGCCATGAGGTCGTCGGCGATATCCACCACCACCTGACGGACGCTGCTGTAGGTGATCCATTCCCGGATCGACTGTTCGACGAAGGGGTCGGGGTTGACCCGGACTGCGTGAAGTTCATCCAGACGGTGAGTAAGGGTGGCCCGCTGGGCTATACTCTGCACGGTTTCGGAGGGGAAGGCTTTACGGACCAATTCCGCCATCACGCCCCGGGTGGGGACGGTACGATAGGTGGAGAAGTGGATCCTGACCATTTCCCAGAGGGAAGAGAGGACGGGGTCGTCGAAGAAGGTGCCGGTGACGACGTTGCCGAAGTTCAGCATCGCCTTTCGGGACCCGGTAATGAAGCGGAAGGTTTCTTCCTGGAAGGCGGGCGGGAACGGGGACGTTTCGATCATGGTTTGAGTTTGGTAGAAAGGTCGTAGGCCCGGGCGGACTTGAAGCCGCACAACCACCAGTTGCGGTCTGAAACCGAGTTCAGGCGCTCCCGCTCTTCCACGTCCCGGGACCCGGAGTTGTAAGCCAGGTATCCGTCCAGGTAACAAACGGGGAAACGGACGTAGACACCCCAGGCTCCGTCGTGATTGTAGATCCGGAATCCGGGATCTCCCCAGGTGTCAGGGTGGACGTGGGCGATCCAGTGCTTCTCCGACCTTGGAATGTGCCCAAGAGGCTCATCCTTGCCCTGG
>Ga0129318_10000006_pt1 | contig 28671 bp, 32 predicted proteins | sample CPB1_08_DNA_FD_94475 | JGI IMG/M metagenome (GOLD analysis project Ga0129318, IMG submission 94475) | Freshwater to marine salinity gradient microbial communities from Chesapeake Bay, USA - CPBay_Spr_0.1_0.8_DNA | ecosystem: Environmental > Aquatic > Marine > Coastal | place: USA: Chesapeake...
AATTTGTCCAATACATGGTGAGTTCAGACAAGCTCCGGGCAAACACCTAACAGGTGGTTGTAGTAAATGCGGAGCTGATTTTCTCAAGATAGGTGGGTTAGAAAGAGCCAAACTATCCATAGACGCAAGGAAAGAAGAAATACTTAAAAAATTTATAGAGACTCATAGTAACAAATATGACTACTCGTTAGTAAAGTATACAAGTAATAAGAAGAAAATCCAGATAATTTGCTCAGAGCATGGAGTCTTTGAACAAATACCAATTCACCATCAATTGGGTACTGGATGCCCGGAGTGTAGCAAGGAAGTAGGTCTAGAGGTTAGAAAAATAACACTGGAAAATACTCCTGCTGATATTATAGCCGAAAGACAAAGAAAATCTAGGGAGAATCGAACCCCAACTCCAATATTGGATCAATACCTAGTGTTCGAAAGAGCATCTAAAATTCATGACGATAAGTACAAGTATATAGATTACAACGGAATGTCTAATGGAATGGATATAATCTGTCCAAAACATGGTATGTTCAACCAGAGAGCAGTAAATCATGTTAATGGACAGGGTTGTCCGAAATGTTCTGACTCTGATGCAGAGCTAGAAGTGAGTGAATTTATTCAAAGCATCAGTGGTAATGTCATTAGCAGAAGCAAAAAATTAATACCACCATACGAATTGGACATTTATTTGCCCAACCATAAATTGGCTATTGAATATAATGGGCTTTACTACCATTCAAGTTATGGACCAAATTTAAGAAAACCAAAAATACCCGGTTATCATCAGAAAAAGATGTTGCTTTGCCGCGAAGCGGGTATTGAATTACTACAGATTTTTGAGGATGAATGGGTAAACCCTGTTAAACAGGAAATATGGAAGAGTATAATTCGACACAAACTAGGATTAACCATCAATAAGATTTATGCAAGGAAATGTCAAATAATGGAATTAGACTTTAAAACTTGTAGCCAGTTTTTAGATGAAAACCATTTAATGGGTAAAGACTCTAGTCCGATTAGATACGGGTTGACGTTTGAGGGTAAATTAGTCTCGGTTATAACTTTTGGTAAACCTAGTATTGCAGGTGGAAATCAAAAATATGATTTCAACATTGGTAGGTTTAGTGTACTCAAAGACACCACCGTGGTCGGGGGATTCAGTAAATTGCTTAAACATTTCCTAAAATACCATCCCAACGTCACTCTTAGTACCGCCGCTGATTTAAGATACAGCACTGGTGATGTTTATACTAAAAATGGATTCAAGCTTACTCATGAAACCCGTCCTAATTACTGGTATACCAAAAGTCAAACCCGATTCCATCGTTTTGGTTTTAGAAAGCAACTATTGGCTTATAAGTTGGAGTTTTACGACTCGTCATTAACCGAGAAGCAAAATATGATTTCTCACAAATGGAACATCATCTATGATGCAGGCAATGCGATGTTCGAATTATTCTAGAAAAGTTTGAGGCTTTGACGAGTCAAAGAGTGCAACACGATATGCCGGATCATGTACGAAAGAGTTTTCGATCGCTGATATTCCATGCACATTACGAAATACTAACGATTTGCTACCATCTGCTTCCAGCAGTTCGTAGAAGTCGTAAGATGCTCTAGTATTAAGATGATCACATTGACCAAATTCAGCACCACAGTATCCACAACTGTAGCTTTGAGTGTAAGCTCCCATGCTCGTGCTGTTAAGTTGTCCGCTTAGTATCTTTTCGGTCAGTTCCAGATCTTTAGTTCTATCCAAGGCCATCATAGCTACCACCTTCCAGAGCTTATTTTGACTATAGCCTTTAAGCTGAGAAAGATGGGTATCAGCTATCAGTCCAAAAGCTGGATCTTTTTTCTCTGCATAACCGTTGGCGTGCTCCACACATAAACCCATTCCGTTCCATGTTTTGTAGGATTGTGCTCCTCTTTCTGGATTCCATCTAACTAATTCTTTAAGTGGAAATGCTACACCATTTCTATTGGGCAAATCCGAAGTCATCATAATTACAGGCCAGAGCATGTAGTCTTTAATATCGGAAGAAATGTCTAGTTCTTTAGCAGCAAATGGTAAAATAGACTCGAAGTCCAATGTTATTTCTGGTGTTTCTGGTAGGAAAGAACTGGATTTCAGAACACCAGCCGTTATTGAACCGGACCTTCTGGACTCAGCGTAAATATCTACTGGCTTGCAATAGAACGGCGAGGTATTTATTATCTTAATTTTATTTGACATAATGTTAATTGCTTTCCGCCAAATCACCAGACAGAATCCATCTATTACCACCCAAATAAATAAGGGTAGCTATTGAATTAGCAGTACGTAACTTAGATATTTTATCCGGAGGTAGTAAAATTTCAACGAATGGATCACCACCGGTGATGCTAAACAATTCAGTATCCAGGTTCTCGTTTGCAGCGAAAGTATACCAGTGGCCGGGAGTGTAAGTCTCGGTTGGATTATATTCCTCGTCATAACTACTAATGATTATATTTATGTAACCGAATCCACCGGAGTTGAAGTCTGTTTTCTCACGCAGCAATTTGTACATAAACTGAGTGTGGTTCTCTGGGGTTATATAAAAATCACCGTATTCGTTGGCCAGTGGCGTAACGTCTATCTCCGGTAGACTTTTATCAACAGGAGCAGAAGATGGTGGAGGTGCTACGGTGGACCCACCTATGGTCTCCAACCTCTGGTGCAATATGAATTGACTACCATTAGGAACACCAGTGGAAACAGGGCTAAATAACGTAACTAAGCCGGAAGCACTAATAGAAGACACTTCCCTTAGGACACCTACCAAAGCACCTTGCGTAAACTGAATTAGATATTTGCCTGGTGTGTTAGTTAGAAAAGCAACATCCAAATTAGTGATGAGAGATGTGGAATTTGAAAGAGCCGTGGTTGAATTGGTTGCTATTTTAGCATATCCGACTGGTGACCAAATGTTTAGATCACCACGCACTAGTGTACAGGCCAGTTGATTGTAACGATTAGTCGTAACGCCGACTAGGTTATAGTCTGCAATGTTAGCGGCTGGTGGTACTAAGTCAAAGTTAGGATAGGTTTTGATTTCACGAAGACTGAGCGAATCATTTGGAATATAACTTATGGCATTATAGATACCGTACATTGATAGATGGGCCTCTAACCCAATTGTGTTCCCCAATTGAGTACCAGTAGTATCACCAGCTTTATCCTTTATAACGGGATTTGGCAAAACATCGATAGCAAACATATCACCATTAGATAAAAACAAACCAATTTCACCGAAGGCAAAATGACCTATTGATGTATCCAAATTAATGATGTATTTGATATTATTTGGGTCTATGACTACAGCACCCTCGAGTGCTCCAGTATGCAGAGTGAGACCAGTGAGACCCATCTGATTAATAACCGGGGTGTAGCCAAAATTGGACCCCAACTTATAATTAGATATGATGACTGTTGTATTATTGGCTACGGCATTCTCTATAGCTACCTGGCCTAAAGCAGTAATTAGAAACATTTTTATGGATCTCGACAATTAATGTAAAATAAAATTACTTATGATTGACTTACATATACTTCGTTGGAGACACACCAATCCTTGGTGGCATGAATGCATCAATTCAGTGCCATCGGACTATTTCAAAGTGCATATTATAAAGTCTAAAGAAATGAATTATGGCAAAGCCAGACAACTAGGATTTGAATCCGGACATAATGATTTTGTGTCTTATCTGGATGATGATGATTATCTGACCAACCAAGCCGGAATTGAGGCTAATAATATAGTCATTATGAATATGGATGCTACCTACACCAATTCAATATTATTATATGATAATGGTATTAAAAGGGAGTATAATCCGGTCTGGCCTCACCAATTGATAATTACTAGAAGATGTATTGCCACATTAGCCAGTGTTCAGTCTAACGAACTTATAAAACAAAAAAACTGGAATCCGTTGGTTTTCGATGTTGTATTTCAAAATATCATTCAGAATGCGTTTGGCTGGCACTATATAGACAAGTTGTTGTACGTTTACAGATATCATAAACATGGTATTAGAAACGATAAAGATATACGCATTGAATTTAGGAAAGTGAGAGAATACTTTGGGTCATAAAATACTTATACTGGGCGGCGATGGATACATTGGTTGGCCTCTGTCACTTAGACTGGCCAGTCTTGGGAACGATGTTAGAATAGTGGATGATTTATCTCGTAGGACGTTCGACTCTAAGCATGGTTTTAAATCTAATATAGCCCATTCGTGGCAAAGAGAATCTGTATCCGGTATAAAGTATCATAACGTAAATCTTATTCATAGCAATATAGGCGACATACTCAAACGATATAAACCGGATATTGTCATTCATGCAGCCGGACAAAGATCAGCCCCAGTTAGTCATACAAGCAGATACAAGCAGACAACATTTCTAAACAATATTATAATGCTTAACGCATTGGAATCAATCAAAGAAGTAAATAGAGATATCAGGCTGATACATTTTGGCAGTATGGGAGTCTATAATAGCTATTCAGAATCTGTTGGGCATGACACGATTGGCAATTTATTGCCTATGGCACCAAAAAGTTTATATCATTTAACTAAGTGTCATGACTTATTAACATTGGAATTCTACAGTAGGACTTATGGACTGGATATAACTGAGATTCACAGTGGTACAGCTTGGGGCAGTCAAACCGCAGAAACATCTAGCCACCCATTTCTGAGAAATAGGCTGGATTATGATTACTATTATGGCACATTCATTAATAGATTCATGTGTCAGGCAGCCATTGGAGAGCCAATAACTGTATATGGAGACGGTGTTAGTGAAAAATCAATAATCCACATTGAGGATTCTATAATCAATTTAGTCGAAATAATTAATAAAAAACATAACACGCAAACCATTAAAATCAGAAACCACTATACAGAACTAATAACACCAATGATCGCAGCCGATAGAGTCAACTCTGTCTATGGGTTAGGAATCAATAGTGTTTTTGATAATAGACTTGAAGCTACTACGCAATACAATCCTGTGAGCAGTCATTCTATAATTCAAAGTAAGACTATTTATGATGATTTAATCGCTGAATTTGATAATATAGATGCGGCCAATATTAGTAAAAAACAGATGAAAATTCAAAATCATAAATGGTAGATATTCACATACTAAGAAGTCTAGTTAATAATCCTTGGTGGAATCAATGTATCAATTCCTTTGTGGGACTGGAAACGGTTATTAAGCCCATAGTTGTTGATAATTTTGGTAGGGACCTAATAATGGGACGGAATATTGGTTATAATTTAGGAGAAAACGAATATGTTAGTTTTGTTGATGATGATGACTATCTATGCGCTGATTCAGATTACATCGAGAAAATAGTTGATGATGGTAATCCAGCCTCGTTCACCAATTCGGTGGTATTATCTGATTCTGGGAAAATACATAACTGGATAGATAGTATACATACCAAATGGACAATAAAGACACGAAGTATTGTTAGATGTCATCAACTTATGATAATGAAGAGAGGGCTGGCTATTAATACCTGCTCGGAAACTACAGCACTAATAAAATTGAAGGGGTGGCACCCAATGGTTTTTGATTATGTGTTTATTACCTTAATGGCTATAAATCATGGCTGGACTTATTATAATAGACCACAGTATGTATGGAGGTTTAACGGAGCTAGAAATAGACGATTTGGCTCCATAGATAGTCAAGCGGCAAAAGCTTATTTCAATAAGTTAATCGAATGGTAAAACCCATTGACTTGGCAAGTCTGGCATATTTCTATAGTTATCCATGTATGGACTAATATAGGTCCATAGGTCTCTGTGTCCAAACCCATAGTAAGAGTCTCTAATAATGTCTGACTCGGAGACCGGAATAGTTGGATTTCTTTCTATTCTTTTAAGGTAGTTTTTACTCTTAACGAATCTTTTCTCTTTTAAGTCCAGATCAAATTTATCAGCCAAAGACACTATGCTATCGGGTATTTTGAAGTCATTAGGTACAATAGCTATGAAATAAACTACGTTATCTAGATAATTATCACTAATTACGCCTAGATGATACATCAATGAACTAAGAGCCTCACTATTGGTGGTAGCCACGGATAGCTTACTAATAGATTTAGTCTTTGCTTTTATAATAGACTCAGTCCAGACTCCAATTATCTCTCTGTCTATGTATGGTAAATAGGTGGCTATGTGCATTCTATTAAAATACTTACCAATTCTCCGAGTATATATTTGGTGGAATGGGCCAATCGAAATTGAATTCGTTATTCAGTAAATGTCTAGCAGCAGAAACAAACCTAATAAAGTTTGGTTCAATAAACACATTCTCATTTTGAAATTGTTCTCTCAAATAATCCAAATCGTTTATATTCGTATTAATACCCCTAAACCCGTTGTAATATCCATAAAGAAACGCGTCTGATACCTTTCGTGTGGTGTTTTTGTACCACCCGTTTATTCTTTTTAGATCGCAGTTTTTTAATAATCCGAATTTGTACCCTTCTCTAAAAGCCGCACGGCACCCTTGCCAGATTTCAGAATGATCATTATGGGAATAAACATTAGCCATCGTTTTTGAATCTACATCCCTAAATTCTATGGAACTGGTCCTAGATGCTTCATGAGTATTCATATTAATGGCTATATTTTTGGACCACATTTTAAGTGAACCATTTCCATAGGCTAGCCTAGTAGAGGGATTCCAAGAATTCCAATGATAGTTTATGTTGTTAAGCATCACATGATCTGGTATTTCTATGTCCCCAAAATTTTTATCAATCCAAATAGTATCGGCGTCTATAGTTATAAATCTAGGAGTAATGGATAATATAGCTGCCTGCTTGTGTGCTGCATTGAATCCCTTAACACCATTAACACGCTTGACATCATTTTTTAATTTATGAACAATCTCGTAATTATTATCTGATTGTGGCTCATCGTAACTAATAAAGAACCAATCCAGGTCATAAATTTTCATACTTTTTCCTAATGTGTTCAAAATCATTTATTAGGTCTGATGTTAAAAGTGATGTCAAGTCTTTGCCGAATCTAGTTGTTATGATTGCGTCAGTCCACTGGCGAAGACGCTCCATAGAATCTTCATCTTTTTTTACATAAAGTTTAGACATTTCCCTAATAGCGGTTTTATATATACTATATTCAGAGGTATCAAAAGCGTGTATATTTGTTATCTTGTCCATGAAGATATTATGACCTAACGAAGTAGTTATATCTACATTTTCATCACCACAGCTAGATGCAGGAAACAGGCTCTTATGCATTAGTTTAATAGCTCCGTGACCATATGGAGTAATCCCCAGTGGGTTTTCAGCTTTCCAAAAAATAGTAGAGGGCCTAAACATGTCAATATCCACTAAATCTTCTGACGGTAATTTGTTTAGTAAATAACAATCTCCATCTATAACCCAAAACCAATCGGTCGAAGATAATTCGGAAGCTTTCTTGTGGGATTGATATATAGTTCCAGCGTTTCTGACTATTTTGAAATCATCATAACCTAGGTCTATTAGTCTTGAAATGTTTCTATATGAGTGGTCTTCATCAGTACATATATACATAACATCAAACAATGTTGAAGTAGGTATTCTAATAATATCATTAAATAAGTTTAAATAATGGTCTTTAGATATTCCATAGTCTCTATGAGCTATTCCAAACCCGATTGTCCTACTATTTATTATGGTGTTGGTCTCATTTCTGTTAATAGCATAGTTCCTAATAACATTCCCTAAATCTGGGATGGTTATACTATTACCATGTAAATACCAAAAATGAGTAGTTGTGGAAGACTTCGCAGCTAATTGAATACCACCCAGAAAATCGTCGGAAACTATCTCGCTAGCCCATGGTACTTCTTCTGTAATCTTATCAAAATTACCACTTCCATCATGAATATACATTAAATCTATCACGACAGTATGTTTCTTGTTTCTTGGTCGGTTAAATTGGGATTTGTTCTTATTACTGTTGGTTTGGTCATGTTTGATTTGAAGAACTCCGAAGCCATGGCATCCAAATTGAACAGGTAATCTGGATACTTGTGCTTTATAGAATCATTAACAAGTTGTTTCTCATTATTTGAGTTCATGTATAGCTGGTAATGTTCCTCCAAAATGCCATAATTAGAAACGTTATTTATATCAAAATCTCTGTTAAATCTAGACTGATAGAATCCGTATCTAGCTCCCATCATTGCATCCACACCATATTCTACATCAGCACCAATCGACATCCATATTTTTAATTTTGATAAAGAATATTGACTAATTGTGTCAGACTTGAAACCTTTATCTGTGGTTAGTTTAACACCCTCCCTAAATCCGGCATAAAAAGCTTGTCTCTGGGTTGAATTGATGACAGTTTCTGAATAACATCCAGGCATCTGAACATACCAATCATAGAAACAGAACTCCACTCCTTGCGATGAATTATCGCTGTTTTCATGGCTACACATGGTTAAGGCTCTGGATTTGTTCCAAACCTTAAGACCACCATTTCCATATATTAGACCATTGATAGAATTGATAGAATTAAAAGATAATGTTTTGAATTCAAATTTGAATTCTAAATCTAGATTCAGATTAAAGAACGAAGCATCGGTAATGATAGTGTCCCCATCTACTAGCACAAAATATGAGCTAGTAGACAAATTAGCAGCCGCCTTATGAGCACTATCAATACCTTTGACACCGTGAACACGTTTTATCTTTTTATTGAGCAAGTAGCACAAATGTGCATGATTTTCATCAGCATTTGGCTCCTGATAAGACAGAAAAATAACATCTAAATCATTTAGTTTCATATATTCTAGTGTTCTTAATATTGGTAGTCAAGAAAATCTCATCGTGTGAAAAATTTTGATACTCGGTTGTTAATATTATGCCATTTATGATTAATCCACGTTTTGAAACAAGCAGCCCAATCCGTGTTTCACCCGTTTCACCAGTTAATTTATAGTTATCACCTAATTTGGTTATTGCTGAGAGTTCCTGCCGGTCTGTCCTCAATACTTCTGATAAATTCATCCTTGGTACATTATTATCAATCTGTGGAACGATAGAACCATTCACTATTCTAAAACTAGATATTAATTCAAAACAAGACAAAAAACCACTATACAATAGATGTTTGAAATTTAAGTTTATCTCATCTATAAAATAAGGCTCAATACCTAATATGTATCCATCCTTATCGTAATATATTATTTGCATTTTTGTGAAGATTTATTAAATTGCAGAGTTGACGTTTCTGCATAAAGTGAAGATCGCTAGATATTAATTGGTCATCCATTACTAGTGGATGTAGTTTATTGATGTAATTACTATCATCAACACACTGAATAGAATCCACTATTGAAGGGGGTGATAAGCCAAGGATTGAAAGAGCCATAGAATAGGCATAGTCGTTCCTCCATAGAGGAACCGGTATGTTGTAATAAGACCAGTATAAGTCTTTCTTACTATATATTTCTTTAACCAAATCAAAAAATATTTGCTTGGACTTGTGAAACCAAACCAGAGTGGACCAATAAAATTTATCACCAAGAGAATTCATATAATTACTAATTGGCTTGTTACCATTAGCCAAATGCGCAATTTGTCCTATTCTTAATTTCTCGGTAAAAGTTTCTTCGAATAAATATACAAGACTCCTAGTTCTGATTATATAATCGACATCCATCAACAGAGTGTAATCAAACGGTGATATGTCACAGCAATCAAGTCTTAAGTTTTTAAAATTGGAAGAAGTTCCGTCTCTGTACAATCTAGTGTTATTCTGGTTGTTTACTGTTTTAATAATATGGTCTACTCCAATTATGTCCATGTCAGTTATTAAACATATGGGAACTTTCGGTAGAAACTTTTTTAGATTGAAAATGCAATATTCAGTCAATGCATAATAATCAATGTTATCATTGTAGAAAGCATACAGCAGTATACCGCGAGTGGTCATAGTTCACCGATTATAGATGGAATACGGGATTTCAAACTTTTAAGTTTACTATGGGTGTCAAATAGTAGCAACATGGATTCGTTCCATCTACTATGGTAGTCTTTTATGATTTCTTCGGTTATTACCATTTTGAATGGTTTACCCTCTGTATCTTGACAAACCACAGAGGTCAACCCAGCTATACCAAAAGCAGAAGAAATAAAGGAAATGAAAGTTCTATCCACTCTAATACAGTGGAGACCATACTGAATTAGTAGACCTTTATTTATGGTGGCCTTTAGTTCTTCATACAGAAGAGTTTCTCTGTGTGTCTCTTCGAGTAGAAGATCATGTTCTTCAATTCTACCTAAGATGGTCATGTCTTCTGTCATGGTGCAATTCGCATAGTGTTATTAAGTTGGTTTTTACACTACGTCCTCCGCGGCTTAGGGGTATAATATGGTGAACTTCAAGCTTAGAATTTCTATTGGTGTTAGTACATCCATTGTGCTGACATGAGTAATTGTCTCTCTCAAGTATACATTGCCTGATATCGAACCAAGATGTGAGGGTGGTTGAATAGGAGGGCCTATTCAACTTCTTGACCCCGTTTCTTGACCCCATTTACCAAGTAGACCCATTATCTATGATAATGGGAGAAGCTACAGGTGGATCATTCAAAAAAGAATTATTGGATTTCTGAAACCCCATATAGCTTCTTGTAGAGGCGGAGGCGGAGGTATTGGAATAAGGATAAGCACCCGAACTACCACCAGCACCAGCACGATTTCTACCGACTAGCGAACCAACTATCTGAACGGCATTGGCGAAGGGACGACTAGCGAATAGAGAATAAGACTTTGGTCCTAGTGGACTAGAAGGTCCTGGTGTGTTTAGTATTTGAACCAAACTAGAACCTAGGTCATAAAATCCAATGCTTGATGTAATTAAGTTTGATCTAGTTCTATCGTACCCCAGATACACTATACCTATGTTGGCCACCATGTTGCTCCATTCTACATCATCTACGTCTATTGAATTAATAATAGACATAGCATGTTGAATAGAACCACCAGCGTTGAAGAAAGCTTTCATGCTATCCGAGTCCGGAAATTGAAACAGTGCTGAATGTTGAATAGAGGTACTCCAGCCGGTGGTCCTAATTCTCGTTCCTGATGGTGGTATGGTGACTTGCAAGTCTGCAGCAGCACTTCTACTGGAAGTCATGAGGCTAATACTAGCATCTAAATTATTGTATCTAGTAATGGTAGTAGCCAAGCCCTGACCACTGGGGTTGGAATTAGAAAATTGGAAGTAATCGACTGGAGTTGGAGTGAAGACGGGTGCTAATGGAAGACTAACCGCTGGTATCTGGTGTGCTCTACCCGCATCTAGTTTGTTGTATAATAAATCCCACTGTGGTCTAGAAGGTCTTTGCGGAATTGGTATTAATGGTATAGGAACTTGGCCATATCCAAAATTATCAGTATCAGTAGACCCGGTGGGTGCTCCGATCACTCTATTTATTCTGGTGGCAAATGCATTGTATTCCAAAGCCCCAGCGAATAGCAGCGAATTATCTCCACAACATATGGACTTGTGTACTATAAATTGATCACCAACAGCCGCTGTACCTGCTGTTGCCGGATTTACTAATATAGTGGTACTGCTAATCCTGCTATCTATATATTTTAAAGTTCCTTTTAAAGCACCTGTGGTGAATTGTAGGATGTATTTTTTTGGTATTATAACATCAGTTTCTGATATATTATCATAAGTTAAAGATGATGAAACAATACTAGTATTAGTAGTGCCAGCGCCAATTGTGCCAACAAAATTACATAAATGGGTACTAAAACTCCATTCAAAGTTATTATGTCTGTAAGCTATTCCGGAGTTCCCACAATCATCAATATCGTGCACAATAAATACGTTAGACCCAGAGGTTGAAGGTGTATCGAGTAGTTGTAAATTAGCGATTTCTGGTATTAGCTCATTAGAATTTGAGTTAATAGGAAACTGAAAAACAGCGGTCACATTAGTAGTTAGGACAATTCTGCACTCGATTTCTACTATGTTACCAACTTGCGGACCGAGAGACCTAATTTTCGGTTGTAGAGTTTCTAAGGCAGCTATAGCAAATAAAACTCCAGAGGCTGTATATAACCCGATCTCTCCAAAAGTAAAATCGCCGATAGATTCGTTTGAGCGAATGATGTATTCAACCGTATTGCTGTCGATGACCCTATAATTAGCCAGTGGACCCTGAGATACAGTGGTTCCATTTAATCCAGTTTGAGTTAATAATGGAGTATAATTAAAAGCACTACCAAACTTAAAGGAAGTTAGATTTATATATGGTCCATTAGGACCACCAGCGGCTATAGCAGCTAAACCAGCATCAGTTATTGTGAAAATCATTCGTTGTCCAATGTATACATTATTGTGTTTACAATAAAAATTAGTTCGGTCTCTTGTTATTAAATTATGCGTACCAAGTATTTAGACGACCTACCATGGATATACCAACTGGTTGGGAATAGGCCACAGATTTTGATTTAACTGCTTTCAGTACTAAATTATAAGGATCAATGTAGTAGAAAAACTCAACTACCTTGTAGAAAGAAACCGGAAATTTTATAGCATCATAAGATATTTCAACATGAGTAGTTGGATACCAAGTGCCACCATCATATATGGTATTTCCTATTAGTGGGTCGCCCTCAGACAGGAATGTTACGTAGTCTTGAGTCCAAGTATTTACTATCTCGAAGGGTGAATTGAGCATTAGACTGAAAAAATCTATAAAAGATTCGTTTCCAGCATTATACCAGTAATTCGGCAGATTTCTAAGTATTCGTAGATAGTCTTCGTCAGCCAGATCTCCTGAGTTTCTAAAAGTAAATCCGACTAAATTGGCCAATTTAATTAATAAAACTCTATCGTAATCATTAAACGAGCTTAGGGAAAGCATCTGGCCAGCTTCCACTCCCTGCCTCATGGCTTCATCTTGAATAAAATAGTCGCGAATCCACTGTATGTATCGAGTTGGGTCATCAATCTTATCAGCAAAACTACGTCTATAGCTGAAGACATGTCTGACCATACTTGACTATCAAGTAGATATTTTGGTAGTAGTAAAGACCGATTCATTTATAGATTTCTACTAGTATACAACATAGTCAGGTCTAGATTACCCAAGGAAGTATAATGTGTACCACTGGTATCCACACTAGTGTAAGTAAAAGCAGGATTTGGGATAAGTGTTCCGTTATCCGTAAACGTTGATACAGATAATGGTAAAATAGTTATTAATTCAAAAGCTGAATTAGATCTACCGTAAATCCTATATGTTAATCCGTTATACACTGGTTCCCAGTCCAGTTTTATAGAACCGCTAGACGGTATTGTTACAGATATTGGTTTTATTTGGGTCTCACCAGTAGCATTTGTAACACTGATTCCATACTCATAGGTACCAGACACCAAACCACCTGTTGGTATATAGGTGGATGTCAGAACACTTGGAGGACTAACACCCGCAAATATGTCATTCTCTGGAGTAAATAGTCTAATATATCTAATTGATGAATCAGCAGCATAAATAGTATCTATTATGTCTGATTTATAGAAATTAGTTCCTAAAATTTTAAACCTGGGTCTAAGAAGATTGGCTAGGGCCAGAGACACCTTGGTTTTAACAGATATTAAATCAGCTGAATCATCACACGATATTTCTGCTCTTATATCCAATAGGGTTTGAATTGGTGGTTCAAAGTAGAAGCGAGTTGAATAAATAGACCTAGCTGTGTACCACTTTTCAAATGCATCATATTGAGACTGACTCCAGGGTGAACTTGTTAGTAAGACGATTTTTACTAAGTTCATGTACCTGAGGTCGGTGGTTGACAGTTCTCTTTGGGCGAAAGTTTTTATATCTATAACACCCGGATACTGCCCAACAGGTAAAGCCCTATATTGGGAACCAGTAACAGCCGACTCAAACGCCCCCCATAATATGGGAGCAGTTTTCTTAAGAGTATATGCATTGGTTTCGTCTCCACCCCCACTAAGGCCAGATGTTATGACACCTGTTATAGCTGGATTCAAATCAGTGGTAAGCTTTTTACCCGTGGCTGAGGTATCGTTGCCCAATAGTCCTTTAGTAGCGACATACTGAATTGTTATTACATCATTAACAGTCGGCTTGCTACCATAGAGTTCGTTACCGAACATTAAAAATAATTGACCTGTTTTTAATGTTCTATCCCAGACAGCCTCTTTTATGAGTCCTTTTCTCTCCCAGAGTTTATTTGTCACTAGGTCCACAATAGTATTGTTCTTTCTAACAACCACATCGTTATCGGATACTACAAAGGATTGCTCAGTAGATATGAAAGTCTGAAAATCTTCACCGGTTCCGCTAACAGTCTGAGTCACTACCTCCCCTTGATACAGATCAGTAACGAATGTGGAAGTGTTGGCTGGTATTAGAAAAGAGGTTCTGTTGTACAGTAAAATACCACCCTGACCCACAAATTGAGTATAAGCTGGAATGGCTATTGGATTGGTAAATGTCGGGGTTATTTTAAGCTCGACGGAACACTGACTTGATGATTTACGTGCTATCCTAATGCCTTGACCTATGGCCCAAGCATAGACACTAGAATCGTTCTTAGCGGCTTCCAAGGTGGCTTCTTCCAAAGCTGAGGCAATGGCATACTGGGAAAAGGCACCAATAGCCGCTATATGAGAAGTCAGAGTATTGCCTGTTGAAGACTGTAGCAGACCATCCTTCCATACTTCTCTAGTGGTCAACTCCGCCTGAAGTTGTTGGAATATAGTTTCGTAATCAGGTTTTACAGTTGATAATTGTACGGTGGTCATATCGTTTTAGATAGTGTTGGTTTTAAGACATTGAAGTCCACAGTAGCTAATTGGCCAGTAGCTCTTATTTTAACAACTAGAAAGACAGCATAGCCATCTTTAGTAGGTAAAACAGTTACTCTAGTTTGAGACCTTATAACTTCTACCCTTGGTTCCCATCTTTCTATTTCTTGAAGAGCTGAAATCTCTATTTTGAAGGCCGTTTCTTCATCCACTGGTTCATGGATGTACGACATCATTGATGAGCCATAGTCATTTAAAAATAGTCTGGTTCCAATTGGACAACGCAGTAGATTTCTAATACTATTGGATACGGCATCATAATCAGATACTAATTCTGGTCGTCTATCTGAACCTATGAGTGTGTTTACATCTATATATCTTTGCATGATCTGAAATTACCCACCAGCAAAAACATTAGGAGAACCAGCAGCAACAGCAGTACACCCACCAATGCCATCGCCAACTCTTCCTACTCCCATTCCATTAACAAAAACACTACTGGAACCAGATGATATGCTAGCTGAATGCACTGGACACGGATCACCAGGTAACAGATGAGGAGTATTGGAGTCCCCTTGTCTAGAGACACCAACACCATTGCAGAAAACGTTTGAAGAACCACCAGCACGAGTCATCGGTGAGCAGTGTGGTACATCCGCATCACCTATTCTAGTCACGGAAGGCATCTAGACTTTTCCCTTCTTCTAAGCTCATATAATCTATCTAGCCATCTGGTGGATTCCCTATGGACATATATTGTTGCAGTGTCTTTGTCTGTCTCCACAGTAAAAACCACATGATGACTGATATCAGGCATAAAACTGATGACGTTATCTATATTATCGGGTATATCTTCGAATCTAGTATATATTTTCATCTCGTTGTTAACTATGATTTGAAATTTGTTATCACTAAAAACATCAAAGCCAAAACATCCAGTAAGCGTGCAAGTGCCACAGTTGTTATCATCAATTTTAAGGTCTGTGGGCAAAAACGGTCTGATAGATTGGAATTTACCATCTATGCCAATATTAACCGGTTCAAATTGAGTCGTTTTATGGTCTGCTGCGAGTTTAGCGAACATTTTTGTCTAATTCCAATCAATTCTAGTGGCATTGAATTTCATATTAGCAGAGGAAGTAATATCTATGTCTCCACCAGCTACTAATGAAAATTTGCCTGGAGTATTAAGACTAATATCTCCAGCTTGATTTATTTTAATTGTAGCACCAGAAGTGTGGACTATTTCCATGTCTTTTGTCATTTTATCAACAAAAAACCAATTACCAACCGAGTCTTTGAACCCATATCTATTTGGATAATTTGTATTGGATACAGATGAAGGACCTGTAGATGGGTTTTTAGCACCCCCATGATACACGGGATAGTGAATATCACCTTGTTGAAACTCGACGTAAACAAAAGAACCAACATCGGGTGGACCAAACGAACCATAATCGGGACCCTGGTGAGATAGCCCAAATGGGATAGCCCATGGAAATTCACCCGTCTTGTGCTCACCATCGTCTATTACGTTCGGTATTGATATTCTAATTCTTCCTAGTTTAGACGGGTCATCGTTAGCCATAACTTTAGCAACAAAATATTTACCAACAAAATCCTCCTTATTAATAGAACCCAACATTATGACTGCACTCCTGATACATCGGAGTTGAATCCGTTTCTGATGAGGTCAAGTTTAGTGAAGACATTTGACCCAGATATCTGAATCATTTTGCTCTTGACTATGTATCTACCTGAATACATATTTATTGATGCTACATCGTTAGTAGCGTCAGGAGTATCATATTTAACAACACAGGAATCTGTTATTTCATCGGGGGATATTCCTGGAGTTAGGATTTTAATACCATTATTATACATGCTAAATATGCGTTGATTCTGATATTTGGCTTTATAACTGGATGCATGTACGTTACCGCAATCTATAGGACCAATGACGAATTTGGATTTATCAACTATATTTTTAATAGTAGAATTAGAGGAAATGGTATCAGCCATATTAATTAAAGATACTTTTGTGGCGGTATTGACAGTATCCGTAAGCGAAGATTGCTGAATCATCATTGAAGCATACCCACCATTGGCGTTCGAGGCACCAGTATCGGAAACTATTTTAGCGTCATGTATCTGAATCGAATCTGCGGTATTGTTTCCAAAAACATATTGTTGATCATTAACATCATCAAAAACAATACGTGATAAATCTATATATTTAAATTCAGACTTGCTACTAATAGCTACCACCATACATGAAGTATCAGAAGCATACCCAGATTTAGCTATTTCACTTATAAATTGATTGTATCGTCGGTTCCTTGGCAACCATATTTGTGAATCATTAGTAGTATCGATAGTCATCAAATTAGAAGCGAACCCACAGTCTTCGGCTAATTTGGCTATCACATTACTTGAGGTACCTGTTCTTGGTTCTGTAATACTTTTGTTGAAATATACTGGGAATGCCAGATATCCATCGATTACGTATGACGATATTCCATTAACATTCCCCTCTTTAAAAGCAAATATAACGAAGCCATAGGTTTTAAGATTATCCTGGTTTTCACCTAAATTGATAGTAAAAGTATTACCATCGGATATAGTCCATTCTTTCTTAAAAAACGCTGTCTCGTCCGTAACAATCAATCTGCACATTGGTAGTCCCATATTTATACCAGACGATATTTGGAGAGACACAAAGTTTCTTTCCAAATCAAGAACGTTTGATTCAAATGATACGGATATAGCTACTCTGTCTTTAACAATATATGTCATATTACAGTTATAGTACCTATTCTGCTGTTTGTTTTATTGACTGAATTTTGCAAATAAATAATCAGTTCTTGATATTTTGGTATCTTGATTTCAAGACCGACATATAGGTCTTCCAGAGGATTTACAACACCATTAAACTGACATATGATCCACCAGAGTTCCTCAGTCCCATAATATTTCTTGGATATGATATCCGATCTATTTTCTTCAACCGAAGTTATAATAGCAATACTATAAGTTTTTATAGAGTCTCTTAGGTTTATATATTTAGCAGCCAGCAAATCCGGATATACCGATTCCACATCTCTAAACGCTGAGGTATTAGTCGGTATGAAGTTAGCTCTAAGATAGGGTTTAGTTTTAGCCATTAGAAAGACCCGGGTCCACCACCAAATATTTCATCCAAGTCTTCCTTAACAGGAGTGAAAAAGGTTTTAAAACTGATGTTAACAACAGCTCTAATGGGAAGACCTTCAGCATCCATCTTAGTATCATAAGTTGAATCAACATCAGTTATGACTACAGATTTGTAGTAGATAAACCTACCGATATGTAACGATATATTATCTTTAAGCTTTGGTTTATCACTGTAGCTCTCAGGTCTGAAAAATTCACTAAACCCTTCTATCTTAGGACCGGGAGAAGTTAGAAACCCATTAGTCTTTGAGGGCATCACCAGCTTCATCAGGTCTCTAATTTTATTTAGCACATCGGTTCTAGCAGATGTATCGGCTATCAAAATAAATGGTAATTGAAATTCAATCGGAGCTGATCCCTGCCATATTTGTGCAGTAGCTGCCTGTGGAGCTGTTGATATACCAGTGGCAGCACTATATCCGCTAACTATTTTACCCAGTTTATCGGGGAGTATGGATGAAGGAAGACCCTGAGCAAATGGAGTATCGTACTGCGAACGAACATTTAAGTTAAAGGACTCAGGTAAATACAAGTCAATTGGTGGCAGACCATCAGCTTTAATATAAGCTTTATAATTTTGAACAGTGGTTGCCATGTATTATGTTCTTGTTATATCGCTGTCATTAACTACCAATCTACCAGCCACAATGTCATACTTTGGCTTAGCTGATGGCTCGTTAGTTGATGAATTAGTAGAACTAGGCTGAGGATTTGCTCCAGCTACCACAACTTGTTTATTTTTGTCAAGGACTGTTTGTCTATTATATTCGGCAACAGCAACAGAATTAATGGTAGTGTCTTGCTGTATGCTTGCTGCATAAGCTGCAGCATTTGGGGCTATCTTATTAGTAAGCCAAGCATACAGTTCGTTGGTTGATCTTGGTGTTCCATCCCTATTGTAGAATACATTCCGATTTGATTTTGCTGCGCTGGGTAGGATACTAGCAGCTAATATTGAGTCACTCAGATTAGACAATAATTTTCTAGCCCCTGAGGAACCCAAAAAATGAGCCGCATACATTTCGGTATATCCGATTTTAGTAATACCGTTTCTGGTAAGTGAAGCTATATTGTCTCTCAGAAGATATGCAGCCATTAATGAGTTGGCTGCTGGATCATTGATTTGACTTAATGTTACTCCGGTAGACTTACCATATTTACCAACTAATTCTTTCCAAGTAGCCTCAAGCGGTTGAAACAATCCTCTTGCAGATGAAGTTGATGCTTTGGCGTTTGGATTGAAACCGGATTCCTGCTTGGCCATAGCCAACATAAAACCAGAGGAAACACCCAAGGCATTTGCTGCCTTTATGATTAGTTTACCTATTGAACTAGTGGACTCTTCTTTAATAGTAGTTGCTGGCATAATAGAGGTTCCGGGTAGTGGTGTTCTTAAATTACTGTCCGAGCTGGCTGGTGTTTTTTCACTAATTAGGGTAGTAGGATTTGGCTGGGATGGACTTGGTGGACTTGATGGACTTCTCTGTGGAGTTTTAGAAACAACTCCCTCAGTATCGGCTGTTATGGGAGTATTTGGCGGTACTGATGCGTTGATGAGCTTGGGTGATGCCTGACTGACAGTAGGTTGGTCGGTTATCTCCTGAATCTCCCCCGGTGGTATGGAAGAGACCTGCGGAATTTTGGTGTCTAATCCAGCTGGAGTTTTACCATCTTTACTACTTTTTTTGAAAAAGGAAGAAATAGTATTGAAGGCTGTATATATGGCGGCTACAGCAGCAGCAGCGACTATGGCGGCAATTATTAGTGGAATAGAGGAGAGCAAACCTGATATACTGTTCCTATCACTCTCATCTTTTTCCCTTTCAGATAAAGCTTCTAATTTCCTCAACAGAAGTTCATTATTGTCCGTTTTTAGTCTTTTTATTGTCTGAATATTGTCTAACATTCTTATATACTTCCAGTATTTAGTAGTATCATGTCAAGATTTTCTACCATCATGGGTATTGAATCCAGTGAAGTCTTGCTAGAATTGCTAGAGCTGGATTGAGATTGTTGGGGTGGTGTATTCACCACAACACTAGTAGTAGGTTCCTCATATGAAGACCTATCATATGAACCCGCAGAAATAGAACTAGCTATTGCTGGTGCTGATGAAGTACCACCACCTGATGCGTTTGCAACCGAGGCAGCTCCCGCGCTCACAGCGGCCATTGGTGAGCTACTGGGTGAGCTACTAGAGGCAGATGAAGAAGAGGCCACGGAGGCCGTTTTGCTACTTGAACCGGATGGAGTTGCCCCCTCTGTATCGGAGGATGTTGGAGATGCTGAGGGGGGTGTCACGGAGGATGCAGCAGATGCTAGTCCACCACCTTGTCTTATAGCACTTTTCTGTCCCTGTATCCCAGCAGGTTCCACATGCCATGGTTCTGGTTTACTAGCACCAAGTAGGGGACGAGTAAACCCATACTTTGACAGTAAACCCATACTAGATAATTGATCAGCATCAGCCGGGTCAATATCCACAGCATATCCAAATTCATGCATAGATTGACCCGGTGGCGCTGCCCATCCCGGACCCTTTTCCTTGTAAAGTCTTTCCTGCTCAGCTGCTGACCTCTTGGCCGAATTGATTCTAAGTTTCTTGCCTGTTTGTTGATAATATTCGGTAGCCATCGATGAGAGATTAGTTTTAACTCCATCGTTGAGACCATTCAAGTCAACTCCTGGCCTAATGTTAACCAAATCAGTAAGTTTGGCAGATAAGGCGGAGGTACTAACTGCAGCTGGATTGACAGTTACTGGTTTGCCATCAAAAGTCGTTTTACCCAATGCCTTAGACTGCTCTGTAGGTGCTACATTAGCTACTTTACCAAGAGAATCACCAATTAGACGTGAGACAGAAGCGCTTTTATCGGACCCCTTATTATTAATGTACTCGTCAAATTCTTTGGAAGCTATATCTCGTACGTTAAATTCACCCGTCCCATATTTGGGGTCAGCATTAAGCTCAGGCATCCGCTTCTTGATATACTCCGATTTAAGTTTATTAAGTGTTTTACGACTGTCGGAGTTACCAGCTAATGATTGATTTGAGGCTGCTTTGTTATCAGCCAGCGTAGCAGCGGTTATAGCACTTGCTTTCTGGGCATCAGTTAATCTCTGGTCAGCTGGTTTAGCAGCTTCTCTTGCTTCTATATCCGCTTTATTTTTAGCCCTATTTGCATCGTTGTTTTTGTCTTCTTCACGAACTGTTTTGTAGAGACTGTAGGCAAAGGCGGAAAGACTACCAACAATAGCAAGACCAGCAAGAAGGGGGAGAGCAGATGTAGCAAATCCAGCCAATCTACCTAGCATCCCGACAGGGAACATTCCAGATGAATCACCCTTATCTCCGGATATTTTTCGAAGCAGCTTGTTAGTTTCTTTATGTTCACTTAATTCTTTATTGATGGCTACAGCATTTCCATCATCCTCCCCATTGGTCAGTCTTCTTATTTGGTCTACTAGTCCGCGTCTGTCTGACTCTTTAGATTTTAATTTGTCTTTGTATTCATAGGCATTTTTACCAACAGAGGTGGATTCTAGAACACCCCTAACTATTCCTTTGAAATAGGTGTCTTCTTTGCCCTTTAATTTTTCCTTAGTATCTTCTACTTTTTTCTTAACCCAGGATTTATTAAGTTCAGATAACTGCACATTTAGTTTCTTTAATTCATCCTCATTGTATTTAACTGGATTATCTTCGATTATTTTAGCTATTTTTTTCACCAAACTAGGAGAATTGTCTTTCGAGGAAATAATAGAGGCTATGAAATCCTTGAGTTCCTTCAGTTGTTGAACAAGATTGGAGGTAGAAATGTCACTATATTTTTTGATTTGTTCGTCTAGACTTTTATAATATGACTCAAGTGATACCCTAAAATCATCTGGAGACTTCAGAAGAGAAGCTGTAGAACCAATGGTGTATTTAATCATATTAAATGAAAATACTGCTAAATTGCAGTTATATGATTATTTGTGGGTTTTCTGAGCCTTTTGTCTCATGTCTTCTTCTAATTTATTGGATATGTATATGAAACTTCTGAAGTCCATATCCATGGACATCAATATACCCAATTTAGCTGCTACAGAATAAACTCTATTTAATAAATTTTCTTCATCGTATATAGGGTAGAAAATCGAGCGCATTGAGGGAAATGGCAACTTCCCTCAATGCGCCGCACTCCTTGCATTTAACTTTAACTTGTTCATTTATTCCATGCTTAATTAAATCAGCATAGACATCTATGTCAATCATGTCGTCTGGAGTTAACTCATCCAAAGCTTTGTCATATCTATCCTTTAGTTTTATCCCATGGTCCGGGTGAAGGTGAGCAGCATATTTGGTGAAAAAATCATCATTTTCTTCAATAACTTTAGCATCCATCAGGTCAACTGCTTCACATGTGTCCCCAATAGTTGACGGATTTAATTTAAATCTAGATATAACACCCAGTGATAATAAGGCTGCGTCTAATTTGTCGGTATCTAGTTGTACTTCCTCTATTAGAGTTTTATTAATTATATCGTGATTATTAAGAGATTTAGGCTCCAGAGTACCAGCATTAACTTGCTCAATATGTTTCTCATCCCTGCATTCCCATGTCACCTGAATTGGAGACTTAGTAAAGCTATTTAGTTTTAGCCAATACATAACAGACCAAAAATCACCAATAGTTAATTTCATTATATCTTTATCGATGCACGGAGCTATGGCTTGAACCAACATCAAAAAGGAGTTGGTTCTACTTGCTTTGTAGATCTTTAATATCTCTTTGGCTTTCAGAGGTCTAATAGACAAGGTTTTAAAATCATAAAAGTGAAAATTAGATGGCAAACTAATATTGACATAATCAGCATCGATGTTCGCTAGATTTTCGGTAGTCATGTTTTGTATAGTAGTGAATTTAAAGTGATTTTTTACAGTGTCTTACCTAAACTTTATTTCTAGTCCATCAGTCGAAAAAGACGCACCCATGACCACTCTATCATTACTTGAGGAACTCAAATTAATTGGATCAATATCAGTTGGAAAACACCCGGTAAAAATAAATGTTCCAACCGGAATACCAGCCGAGTCCAGAGTCTTAACGATTATCTTTCTTTTATATGCAGCCGATGGATTGAAATTACCTTTATCATCATGTATTGATTTTCTCCAACCCCATAAATACCTGAGTACTTTATGTCTTCTGTCTTCATAGAATTTGATGTTCAGACCTGATATATCATAATTTCCAGCATAATAAGTGTTAGTACCAGCTCTGAAGTTAGCTATGGCCTCAATTTTGTCCATTGGAACTGTAACATCCTCAACGTAAATATCATCCAGTCCAGGTAATTCAGCAGAGAAGTCAAAGGAGAAAAGAGGATCCACCCTTTGATACATTTTCGACCTACTGGTTCTCCCGCCAAGCGACAAGCCAAGTCCCGGAATTCCTGTCCCACCAATACTGTTTGGTATCAATCCGCCAATATTAGGTGGAACTAGACCACCAATACCGGATAGGTTTAGACCACCCAACCCAGGTACATTAGGGATTCTAATATCATCTAGTTTTTTCTGAATTTCACCAGTTACGAAGCCAGCCACATCGGGTTTTGTAAAACTAGGTGGAGTAAAACTAGGTGGAGTAAAACCAGCTAAAGACGCTATTGAGGAAAAGGTGATCATGCAACAAACACTTTTTTAATACATATATATTCAAATAAAATTACGGGCACTATATAGTGCCCGTAAAAAGTCTAAATTGTTATTATTCTTGTTATTGGAAGTAATCGTAGGATAGAGTTAGGTTATATGAAACAATAGTACTAGAGGAGCTTTCAAGAGGAGCATCAGAAAGTGTCTCTGGATAAACCCCGAACAAATTAAAGGTTTTAACAGCTGTTGGGATATCATCATACAGTATTAGTTGAACTGTCGATGAATAATCGGCCTTATAACTACCCGTGTTAGCTACTGGATTACGAATAGTATCAAACCAAGACTGAATAGCATTATAAGTGGACATATCACGTGTTTCTGTGATGCTGGCCTCTAGGGTCTTAGTATACATTCTGCGACCAGCATATTTTGCCTCTGCACCTTTTAGAGATAGAGTAACTGATTCTATCTGCATACCTGGAATAGAGGTAGATTGACACTTGACAGTCAAAGGTCTGCCATTTCCACCACCTTTTGGTCTTATAATTAAGTCGAAATTATAGGAAAGTAATGGATCAGGTAGCGATCGAATATCTTGAAGGTGTGTACGAGCCATTTTTGTTTATACCTGTGTTAATATATTTCTTCGTACGCTTAGGCAACCGAGTGACTATCAATTATCTTAACCAGTTGCTGATAATATTCGGGAGCGTATGAGAACATTTTCTGGTAATACTCTTTCATTTTTTCCGGATTAACCAAATTAGCTGTAGTAACCACTTTGGAACATTCCATCACATCCTCTTCATTCAGATCAACTGCCTCGATGACATCATCCGTATCAATATTCATGACTTCATCTTCGGTTGACAGAACCTCCAAGGAATCAGCATCTGCTTTGACTACGTAACCATAGCCAACTTCACATTTGGCTTTATTAATGAAGGCCACAAATTCCATAGACTTAGTCTGGGTGGTAGACAGAGTGCGAATTTTTGGTGAGTTAGTATCACGAACTTTGGCTAGAGCAACTAGTTGACTCAGGTCTTCTGTGCCATGACGGGCCAAATATTTAGAACCATCCGGGGAAGATTTAATTTCCCATAGGGATTGGTCAGTATCCATGAGTAGATTATTAGCCATGGTCTTCATAGAGGCCTTGACTACTTTTTCATCATAGTCACGTACCTGATGACCGGCATAGATGTAGCCCACCATGACATTATGAGCCAGCGTGCTGTGCTCAACTTCTCTAAAAGAGTTCTCCACGACCAAGCCACGACCACTCAGCAGGGTAGCAATAGATTTCTGTAGATTATCTTTAGTTACATTTGTGCCAATTTTGGCAAATGTACACACCACTTTTATTAGCTTATCATTGATCAGCTCATAATCATGGATAGCAGCTACCACTGCGTTTTGTCTATCGGCGAATTTGCTATAAACTTTGTTTAGGTCTAGTTTGGTCATTTTATATCAGGTCCAAGTATAATGTGAAATTATTTAAATGAAATGTTGTAGTATTATTTCCAGCCCATCTGGTTAAAGAGTTTTTCTCTTTTCCTGATATCGGATAAAGTTACAGCTATAGTAGACATAGAAATCTTCTTGGTGATAGAAGCAGTATCGTAGTCGGCAGAGCCAATACCAGCTTGATCTAGCTCATTGGCCAAATGTCGTCCTATAGTGGAATCTAGCAAATCAATAGCTTGATTTTCTGCAAGATTATAGTTTTTCACTAACTCTGCTACTACAGCAGCAAAAAAATGTGTTGTTATTGCTTTAAAGTGTTTTTCGTTGTCCTGCTCCAAGTTATTTATACAGGTACCGAAAAAACCATTCTCAAAATTTCTTGAAACTGGAGACGCTTTGGTTATTCTAGCAATTATGGTTTTCATTTTCATTTTCATTTTAGAATCCAGTTAGGTAATCAAAATTAGCGCCAGCCTTAGTTAGGATAAAGGTAGCTTCAATAACCTGGATTGGGTAGACAGGCTCGACATATATGTGAACGTTTAGCTGACCCAATGTAGTCAAATATCCTGGATTGTTGGTTTCATCTGCTACCACTCTGTACTTAGTAATAGCCCTTTGGGTAACCCAAAACTCTAAATATTCTTCTATGCTCTGTACAATTTGTCTACGAGTAAAATCATCATTAGGCTCATGCACTGAGTATTTCAGAAACTTCTTGGTAGCCACTTCTAAAACGTCAAAAAGACGACGAATAGATACAAAAGAGAAACCGGAGCGTTTGGCCTGCATGGTTAGGGCTTCCCAGGGGACAATACCTTCACCAATAAATGACACGATAGGGTTAATTTGCACTGGTGATGTTACATCACGTACTTCCTGATTATAGGGATAGCGTACACCGAGTACATTCAAAATGCCTCGGTTTAGACCAGCAGGTTGCCAACCAGGATTCTTAACGAAATCGGTAAACGCGTAGATACTAGCTGCGTGCCCAGAAGGTGGAATATAGATGGCTTTGCCGTTGTAATTATCAGCATATAGAATGTCCGGACTATAAATAGCAGACCGGTTTGAATTTAAATTCAAAATCAGACGACGATAATCAATGGCTTGCTGATATTGCTGTTGATTGGATGGAATATCAAGCACAGCCATGGCGTCACCACGCTTGTGGGCTAATGTATCCATGGCCTTTTGAACTATGGGATTAGAATATCCACCATTTATCAGAATCTTAACCGTAATGGCTTCTGTGTCACTGAATGTATCCAGCCATGCTTGAGCAATTTGGAAGTTAGTAACAGCAGCTCCGCTTGAACCACCGGAAAAATATACAGGAGCTATAGAACGAACGACAGGTGGAGTAACAAAAGCGATGATATTCGAAATGACACGAATATAGCTGGAAAAAGCATTAATCTTCTGTTCGACTTCGAGCTGCTGGCCATTTCCATCCAGTTGTTCGGTTAGAGTTACATCAAACGACTCAACTGGTGTAGCAGACACCAAATCATCATAAATATTAACAGTAAACTGATTAGTTGATTCAACAGTAGTGGGTGGAACTGCACCAACTGTTGGTACAATAGTTCCGGTGTCTGTATAACTTGTAGTCCCACTGCCAACTGTGGCAATCAAGGCAGCAGTACCAGCAGTTGTTCTGCCATAGATCTTGTAACCCGTAGCCCCAAGTAATAGTGGCCATACAATGGTGTTCGAATTAGTTAATGTAGAACCAGTTACAATCATCACTGCAGTGTTTGATGCAGTGGTTTCTGTGATACTATTAAAAGCAGTAACCACGTATTCGTAGGTTCCGGATGGGAGCACACCACCAGTGGTAGAACTGGAAACCGTAACCCTTTGAAGTGCTGGTAGATTGTCCGACCTAATACCTACTCTAATATTATTAGAATAAGAACCCGGTCCAATAGCGTAGAAGGCCAAAATATTTTCCGATGGACTCGTAGCACCAGCGAAGGTACCAAAGTTAAGCAAAGCAGTGGGGCTTGGTACTGGACCACCAACCAACACTGGAAACGGGTCTACAGCTTTTTGTTGTAATGCCATACCGCCATAGGTCGCACCAGCGCCTGCCACACGCCTAACCCAAAGCTGCTTGCCCTTTTCCAGAAAAGCCAAACTTGAATAATGCATGAACGAAACACCAGCATCAGGAACACCAAAAACATCAATCAACTGTTTAGTGTTATTGATTAGTACTGGTCTATCAATAGGACCCTTTTTAGAGGCACCAACGATACCACCAATAGAAGACGATTCCGATTGTATGATTTGAGATAAATCTACTTCTTGGATGTATACTCCAGCAGAACTGTAGAGAGGCATTTTTAGTGTTTCCTTATATGTTTAACGTTCTACTTGTTGAATACTGGTATTCAAGAAGCTGGGGTCTATCTTCCACCCACTTGGTACCTCAGCACCACGACTGGAATTTGGCATTACCTGAATGGAGTCTTTATCGCCCCTATCATTTACGATAGGTGTATCAATAGCCACTTTTGACTTGTTTACTAGATATAACATCTTCTTTATCTTCCTTAGGCTTGAATCACAAAAACTTCAGCGCTTACCATAGTACTCAGGTTTTCTAGGAGTAATCCGGTAATGTTGTCGCTTATGGCAAAAATATTCGACGTGTTAATCACAAAAGAACCACTACTATTGGTCATAGTAATCTTTATGGGTCTATCTGTCTTAATAAAAGTAAAATTGTTGCTAGCAGTAACCGGCAAGACACTACTGTCGTTTGGACCTAGTACCAATGTGTTCTGAATAATGTTAGCATCAGTGGCCAACGCTACTGCACGAGTTGATAAAACACTTCTTCTAATGTTGTTATCAACTATATACGCTTTTACATCCAGCTGAATTGCTTTGTTACTGATGGTTGGCATTATATTTCCTTATTATTAAATTATTCAGGTGGGCCAATTCGATGTAATTACTAACTCACCAATATCTTGTCCCTCTATTCCAAGACTAGTTACCTGCTCCTTAATAGCTATATCCTGATTCTCGAACAAGGAGGATGTATACCCAGAAACGGTCAGGGTTGATATTATCTCGTAATGACTGGGTAGGTCTATAGAGTTTTCTTTTTTGGGTACGGATATATCATTTGCCATCCCTATCTTAACATCATAATGCATGCCTTGATATACTTGGGTAAAATTTAGATGATTCCCAACCGCATTAAGTATCCAGTTATTAATATAGTTCATAGTACCTATAAAATCATTGGTTATCATGGTTATTTCGAAAACCGTATCTGTCGGTACTATCGTGTATCTAGGAACAGATGTATTACCCTCATCTGGATTTCCATAAGCGCCTCTTCTATACATTGATTTATGATTATATGCATCTACCTTTATAGCTACTGATTCTAGAGATACGAATACCATTGGATAAGTTATCTTTTTGTCCTTATTAGATATTAT
>Ga0129318_10000007_pt1 | contig 28502 bp, 52 predicted proteins | sample CPB1_08_DNA_FD_94475 | JGI IMG/M metagenome (GOLD analysis project Ga0129318, IMG submission 94475) | Freshwater to marine salinity gradient microbial communities from Chesapeake Bay, USA - CPBay_Spr_0.1_0.8_DNA | ecosystem: Environmental > Aquatic > Marine > Coastal | place: USA: Chesapeake...
GAATTATAAATTAATTAGTATATTTGTATTTCATAATATTTGTGTTTGTAGTAATTAATCCGATTAGTTGAGGGACTGGTCGGATTTTTTATTTATACCTACTTGTTAAATATTTGTTAAAGAATAATATAATAGTAGAATATTAATAAAAGAGTTGTAAATTTGAATATTATTAACAACTAAAAAAATAGAAATTATGCTTTACGTTAAAATTACAAAAAAAGAATCGGAATTAATAGGAGCTAAAAAAACAGGTTATACTTCTGGAAAAAAAGATAAAATAACAGGTAAAAGAGAAGAAATAAGATTTTGTTCAAATTTAGTTTTTATTCAAAATTTTGAAAGAGAAAAAGAATTTATAGCAATATAACAATTAAAAATGTGGTGTAAAAGCCCAATTATTAAACAGATAACAACAACGAAGTTATTATCACTAAAAATAAATATTATGAAAACATTAGCAACATTAAAATTAGAAAGAATTGTTTTGAAATTAGAAGCAATGGGAATGGATAATGAAACAGCTACAACTTTAGCTAGCAATCAGATTGAAAGAGAAAATTATGTAAGACCAATGAGCAATAATAATGAAGTATCTTTTAAATTTGATGGAACACCAAGAGCATAATGGCATACTCAAAAAACCCACTACCAAAAAGAGTCACAATTTTTGAACAAGAGAAATTAAACAGGCTAAAAGCAATTGAATATTTAAAACAACTAAAACAGCAAAAATGAAAAAGCAAACACAATTAAACATAGGCTTTATAATATCAGCTTATTTTATCGGTAGAATTTTACTAACATTAATATTTAACATTTAAATGAAACACGAAAGGGCAGGAAAACCAAACAAATTTAAAACAGGTACAGCGGTAAAAAGACTTCAAACTTTAGTACCAATAGAAAAATTAGAGCAAGTAAAAAACTGCATAGAAGTGATTTGTGCGGATGAATTAAACAAAAAATAAATTAAGATGGAAACAAAAGTAACACACGTAATTGAGACAAAAAAAGATGGAACTACAATAGTAAGAAACTTCTTTTTTAATGAATACAAAACAAATTATTTAGTAAAAGCACAAAGCTATTTTACAAAGCACGAAAAAAAAGTAGCTAAATTAAAACATAAAAACAATTAAGATGGAAATTACAAAAGAGCAAGAAGAAAGAATTATAGCATTAGATGCAAACTTTTTTAAATCAAAATTAGAAGTTGGAAAATGGTATCGTTACAGAAATAAAAATACTGATTGGATTATGAATTATCAGAAAGGAGAAAATAATTGCTACGGATTTAATTCAATTAAAGATTATGGAAATTTCTACGTTATGAACAGCGGAACTAATTGGATACCAGCAACCAACCAAGAAGTAGAAGATGCTTTATTTTCAGAAGCTAAAAAAAGAGGGTATAAAAAAGGGAATTATGTTTGCTTAATTAATAAAAAAGTAGAATTGTATGCTGGTTATTTAATATCGTACAACAATCACAATAATAATTTATGGATTGAAAACGGGTGCGTTTTTCAAAACGGAGAATGGGCGAAAATTATAGAAACAATTACAAAAGCAGAGGCAGAAAAACTATTAAATAAAATTATAATATAATGGCAAAAGCACACGAAAACTGGGGAAGTAAAGAATTAGTAAACTATTTAAGTCAAAGCAATGAAGCTTTAAGGATAGTAAACACACGTCTAATGGACGAAAACGAAAGATTGATAGATAGTATTGAAGTTGCAGATGCAATGAATGTAAGTAATGAAATGAGCAACTACTATCAATTTATGAATAACTTTAATTATACACTTAAAAATAAATAAAATGAAAAGACCAATAACAATAAAATGCAACCAAGAGCAATTTGATTCAGTTAAAGATAGGTTGTATAAATTAGAAGAATATAAAGAATCAATTGGGTTTGTTGGAGAAACTAAGTTATTAACTAATAGATTTTTAGGAGATGAAAATAGTTTTGCAACATTTAATTTAAGTTTTTACCACGAGGATTATTTACCAGTAGGAGACTGGAATGAAGAAATTTTCTTAAACGCTTGTGGTATAGAAGCTGAAAGGATATTTAAAGGCAGTGAGCTGCAATATAAAACATTTCACCATAGTGAATGGAATGATTGTTCTTGTTATGAATATAGACTTAAACCTGATAACACTTTAAAAAAGCAAGAATTAGAAAGTCAAATTTTAGAATTACAAAACCAATTAAAAAACTTATAAAATGGAACAAGGTCAAGCATTAGAAGTATTATTACAAGTTGCTAATTTAGCACAATCAAAAGGAATTTTATCTTTACAGGATGCGGTTATAGTAGCGCAAGCAGTTGAGGTATTTTCAAAAAAAGAAGAAGTATTAATAGAAGAAAAAATAGACTAAAATGGAATTAGGAGAAAAATTAGCAAAGATTCAATTTGAATTTAAAGCAAAAAAGAGCAAGTATAATTCATTCGGAAAATATAATTTTAGAAGTGCTGAGGATATATTAGAAGCATTAAAACCATTTATTAAAGAATACAAAGTCTACTTTACAATTAACGAACAACTAATAAACGCTAACCCACCAATGATGTCAAGTGTAGCTACTATTTGGGATTGCGAGAGTGCAAGTTCAATAGATTGTCAAGCGGTTGTTGGAATTGATTTAAACCAAAAAGGAATGCAAGTACCTCAACAGTTTGGGACTGCAAGTTCATACGCTAAGAAATACGCATTAGGTAACTTACTATTAATAGACGACACTCAGGATGTAGACCACGCAAAGCCAGTTGAACCAAAAAATCCAGTTGAACCAAAAGAGCCAAAAGAAAAAACTATTTTAATTTTAGATTCACCTGAGTTTTTAAAAGTAAAAGAATACATTACAGGAGGTGGTGATTTAGCAATGGTAGAAAAGAAATACACATTAACAGCTGAAGTAAAAACAGCACTAACAAATAAATAAAAATGGAAATTACAGACGAACAAATTAAAAAGTTAATTAAAATAGTTGGGGAAAAAAGATTAAGAGAAATAATTCCAAATATACCAGAATATTTTAACGAAAATAAAATATATGGTTTTATTGGAATTACTAATGTATTTAAACTACATAGAGTTGGATTAAACGAATATGCTTGGATAGATTTAGAAGGTTCGGAATGTTTTGCAAATGGTATAGGAACAGCTAATGAAATGATTTTATACGCTGGAAAAGATATAAAAGTTTTTGATAATTACAGAGAATTTATAGAATGGAATTATAATAATTTAACAAAAAAATAAAATGAACGTACAAGGAAAGATTAAAGTTATCGGAACAACTGAAACTATTGGAGCGAAAGCATTTAGAAAAAGATTAGTAGTAATTGAAACAGCAGAGCAATACCCGCAGTTAATTCCGATTGAATTTACACAGGATAAAACAAGTTTGTTAGATAATTTCAATGTAGGAGATGACGCAAACGTTTCAATCAATTTAAGGGGTTCTGAATGGCAAGGGAAGTATTACGCAAACATACAAGGTTGGAGAATTGAAAAAAGTGAATCAGAAAAAGAGTCGCAAAGAACGCCACCTTTTGACGGCAAAGAGCCAATAAATAACGCTTTGCAACAGGAAACAGAGGAATCAGATTTGCCCTTTTAATATTAACTATATATCGGCAGTAAATCAATATTGCTGCCGATTATTAAAACACAATAAATTATGAGAGAGTTAAAATTTAGAGCATATTTAAAGCAAGAGAAAGAAATGCGTGAAGTGTTTTCTTTCTGTGATAAATTCATAAAAGTAATCGTAGGTATGGGAACTGCTTGGAAATTACCTATAAATGAATTTGAACCTATAATGCAATTCACAGGATTAAAAGACAAAAACGGAGTTGATATTTACGAGGGTGATATTATAGACCATTATGCTATTAGTGGTTACATAATTTTTGAAAATGGTATGTTTTCAATTAGCAATAATGCTAATACACAGTTTTGTAATTGCAAACAGCCTTTTGCTTACCACGATGTAAGAGAAATGAAAGTAATAGGAAATATATACGAAAACCCTGAATTATGCTAATAGACTACAAACAACAACTTGGCATTATCGGTCAAATAAGAAGCGGTAAACTAAAGCAAGGGTATAGACTTGGAATAAAAGAAATAGATGACTATTTAGTATTTAAACCGACTAATTTTAATATTATACTTGGTCACGCAAACGTAGGTAAAACAACAGCAATACTATATCTTATGTTATGTTATACAGTTAAACACGGTAAGAAGTGGTTAATATGTTCAACTGAAAACGAAAGTTATAGTTTAATTAGAAAATTAGTTGAGTTCCTGGATGAAAATATGATTGAATCCGTAACCGATGCGGATTTTAAAACACACACTGACTTCATAAACAAACACTTTAAATTTGTAGATAATTCAAAGATGTACACTTATGTAAGTGCAATCGATATGTTTAAGCAAGTTAAAAAGGAATTTACGTACGATGGAATATTGCTTGACCCTTATAATAGTTTAGCAAAAGAGCAGGAAATGATGAAAAATTTGGGCGGTCACGAATACGATTATCAGGCGTGCACGGAGTTAAGAATATTCTGCAAAGAAAATAAGGTATCAATTTGGCTAAATACACACGCTAATACAACAGCTTTGAGAATGGAATACCCAATGAATCATCCTTTCGCTGGATACCCAAAGCCACCAATGGCAAGTGATGTTGAGGGTGGTGGAAAGTTCGTAAATAGAGCTGATGACTTTATTGTAATTCATAGGCTTATCGGTCACTCAGGTTACAAAAAAACAACTATGATACACGTTCGTAAAGTTAAAGAAACTGAAACGGGTGGCGACACAACTATAAACGATAAACCTATTGAAATTATTTCGATGCAAGAAAACGAGGGTTTTATGATAAACGGAAAATCAATATTAAGAACTATAAAAGAATCACAATTAAACTACTTATAAAATGAAACACAATTTATACAATCAATTTAGCCCAATAGAAAGAGCACAATTATTACTAGACAAATATCCATTACAATACGTAAAAGATGTAGTAAACGGCAATATTGAACAAGCAAAAAAGAATACTGAAATAGACACATTAAACTATTGGAATGAAGTTAGTTTAGCAATTAAATCAAAAATAACTAAATGAAGCCCTCAGAAGTTAAATCAAAGCAAATTGATATAAAAGTATCACCAAATGAAATAGAACGCTTTGGAGGGTTGCAGAATATCAAAAACCTATTAAGGGCGGTAATTCGTGATGTATCAATTGAACCGAATGTAAAAATGGAGTTTGTTAAGCGTTATGAAAAACAAAAATTAAATCAAATTAATTATGACACCAAAAGAAAAAATACTAATTCAAAAATTAACATTTGAATTTTTAACAAGCGTTTCAATTATCACTTTTTTAGGCGCATTAATAATGTTTGTATTATGTTAGATAAAACCCACATTTGGGAGCAAGGAATTGTCCAACTTCTAAACCTTGATGGTTGGGAGTTGGAGTGGTGCGGTGGGTCGTTTGAACACTACGACGCAATAGGTAAAACCCCAAAAGGTTTTGATTGTGTAATTGAATTTAAACTTAGATCCGCTTACTATCCGACTAAGGTATTGGAAGTTTATAAATACGATAAGCTAATGAGCGAAAATAAAGCGCATAAATTTTATTTTGTATTTGATTGTAAGGGAAACTATTTATATCATTTAAACACGCTTAAACTACCTGAGAAAGAAACATTAACAGCAAGTTCAACTACTTACTTTGAAAACACTAATAAGATAAACAAGCCAGTGTATATGCTGTCAGAAAGTCAAGCGAGTATATTAGTTAAATACTAAATGTTAAAGTTTTCTTAATTTATTTAATAAGATAGTATTTTATTAATATAGTTGATGTATATTTGTACTCAGATAACAACAAACAAATAGAAATTATGAAAACAGAAATGAACTACACAGGAACAAGCATTAAATATGATAACGGAAATGTTTTTGGAATTTATACTAAAATGACTAAAGCAGGATTAAGATATTATAAATATTTTAGAGGTAGATTTTCTCCAATATCACAAATTGAAATAAATAACTATATAATTTTAAATTAATATGAAAACAATTTTAAATGAAATTTATGAACATTTAAATACAAATGATAATACAAAAGAAATGTATTTAATACAATGGTTTGAAATAAACAAAATAAAATTATTAGAAGCAGAAAAAGAGCAAATTGAAACTGCATTTTCTTTTGGATATAAGCAAGGTTATGAAAGAGATTTAACGGCTAACGGTAAAAAATATTACAATACTAAATTTGAAAAAGAATAATGACAGCAGAAACTTGGCAACAAATATACGTTGAAATGATAGACGTAATTAAAAGAGATTCAACTATTACACATATAGACTTATCGTTTCATATATCGAAAGTAACAACCGAACCAAAAAGAGCAAAAATAAACATTAAAACATTTAAAGATGAGCACAAAAAGTAGTATTAATTACAAAGGATTCGATTTTGATTTTGAATATAACCATTACAAAGGTTTACCAGCAACTTGGGATGATCCAGAAGAGTTCGAAGAGTTTGAAATTTACAACATAACTTTAAACGGTATTGATGCTGAGGAGTTATTAGAGAATGAAATTGAAAGATTTGAAAGTGAAATAATAGCACATTTAAAAGAATAAATTATGATAGTATCAGAAATAAAATTTAATATTTGGAGATTAGAAAATTGGTGGGTATTTTGTAACTCCCCTGAGTTTTATCCTAAAGGTAGAAAACATTTAATAGGTAATTGGTTTTTTAAAATTAAAAATAAATAATATTATGAGCCAAAATAAACGCTGGGTTTTATTAGAAAACAACGAACCACATACAGTCTTACTAAATAGAATACAAGTAATGCAAGCAATGGTTAAATATCAGTCAATGTATCCAAAAAAAAGATTTACTTTATTTTATGACGAATATTACGAATACATAGACTACTATTCCCCTGAAGAGAAAGAGAAAATAAACCGATTAATACCGTGATAGTCTTAGTAGATGCAGACAGCTTAATATGGTCAAGCTGCTATAAGCGAAAAGAGCAACCCGATGACGAACAATATCACACAATCGAAAATGCTAAATTAAAGTTTGATGAAGTGTTTATGAAAATTATAAACACCATTGAAGAAATCCACGAAATAGACAAGGTTTTAACTTTTGCAAATGCTTTAGGTAACTTTCGTAAACAAATTTCAAAGAGCTATAAAGCAAACAGAATAGGTCGAGAAATACCACCTATTTTAAACGAATTACAATCATACGTAAAAGAGCAATACGAAAGCATAGCGGGTTACGGAGTTGAAACCGACGATGTAGTTGCAACCTACTGGACAAACTTAACCAACACATTCGGTCGTAATGAAGTTATAATAGTTAGCATAGACAAAGACTATAAGCAATTACCTTGTTTGATGTATGACTACCATATTAAGAAACAATGTTATTACGATATAAGCAAAGAGCAATCATTATACAACTTTTACGAGCAAATGATAATAGGAGATACAGCAGACAATGTAAACTTTTGCAAAGGTTATGGTTTAAAGTACGTTCAAAAAGCATTTAAAGACTGTTTAAGCGAATATTCTTTAGTCAAGGTAACATTTAGCCTATTTAAAAAGATATACAAGCACAAGGCACGTGAGAAGTTTATCGAATGTAAATTATTATTAAAATTAAAAACTAATTAAAATGGAATGTGAAAATATAAATTGCACAAGAAATGCGACTATTAAAAATAAACAATACCATCCTGATAAATGGTTATGTACTTTTCACGCTAATAAATTAAAAATTAAAGGGAGACAAGATAGAAAATTATTAAAATTAAAAACAGAAATATGAAAATTACTAAAATAGAAAAAGAAAAGATAACTTTTACAGTAACACTAACTCCAAATTGGTTAGAAAAGATATTTGGTTACAAAGAAAAAACAAAACACTTTAAAAAAACTTGGTCAATTTTCACTTTTGGAGGAGGAAATGTTTATATAAACGAAAAAGGAGAAAAGTTAAACAATGGAGATTATATCGGAGTGAATTTAGATAATTGGTTGCGTAAGTTTTAAAAACAGAGTAATGAAAACAAATTTTAAATTCAAGATACAATTAATTGCTTTTATTTTTGCATTATCGATTACATCCTGCAAAGACCTTCAGGATTCAAAAATAAAAACTAAAAACAATATAGATAGTATTGAGGTGGTTACAACAATTGGAGATACTGTAGTTATATTTAGTGGCAATTATACAATTATTGCTAAAAAGAATTTTAGAAAATAGCAATGAAAGTATTAATATTAATAAACAATATTCCTAAATATTATATTAAAAATGGATTTATTTACGAAACCAAAACTAATAAAAAAATTAATAAAGAAAATAAATCAAAATTAAAAAAAATCAAGTAAACAAAAAATAATACATAAAGAGTAATGAAATTATATACAGCTAAAGAAATGTGTGGCTTTTTAGAAATAAAATTAACAACTTTTTACAAGTTACGATTTGAAAAAAACATAAAGCCTGTAAAAACAGTTAAGAATTTCAATTACTTTTACAAAGAGCAATTTGAAATTGACGTACCAAGATACTACCCTATCAAAACACACGAGGTTTATTATATTTATGAATCTAAAATGAATACAAATAAGCAACTATAAAATAAAAGTTGTACATTTGTATATGATATTAAAAGAATTAGCTAAAAGTGATGTTAAATGGCGTGAAATGGCTTATAATATTTGCCGTGATAGAACATTAGCAGATGAGTTGGTGCAAGATATGTATATTAAGTTACATAGCATAGATAAAACCGTAACCGATGGATATATTTTTGTTACGTTACGGTCAATCTTTTACGATGGAATACGAAAGAGCAAAAAAGAAATACTTTTTGAAGATTTTGATAGGTTTATAATAGAGGATGAGCCGTATATCGAAGAGCCACAACCAGACTATGAAGAGCTAATAAAAGATTTAACGTGGTATGAAAAAACTACTTTTGAATTATCAACTTTAGTAGGGCAAAGAGAACTAGCAAGACAAACAGGAATACATATACAAACTATACACAGGGTTGCAAAAACAGTTAAAAATAAATTAAAAAATAAATAAGATGATAGGATTAATTATAGGGTTAGCAATATTAATATTTGGAATAGTTTTATGTTTTAAAGATTTTGATTTTTTAGGAATTATATTTTCTATTTTATCATTATTATTTTTATTATTACATATTCCAACGTGGTTATTTTCAAGTTACGATTATGAATTAACTGTAACAGAGAGAAATTCAATTATTGAAACGTTAGAAGTTGCAAGAGCTAAAGAAAATAATTTAGAATTAACAGCTATAACAAAAGAAATAGTAGAATTTAATAAAAAATTAGCAAAAGGAAAATATAATAATACAACTATATTAGATTGTTATATTGATAATAGAATTATGAATTTAAAACCAATAAAATAAGATGGAAGGAATAAAATTTTTATGGAGAAAAATAATAACAATAAAATTATTTAACAATTGGAATTTAGAAATTAGATGGAAATAAAGATGGCAAAGAAGAAAAAAGAAACACAAGGGCTTGGAGACGTTATAGAAAATATCACTTCAGCAGTAGGGATTGAAACGTGCGTAGGTTGCACCGAAAGAAAATTTACTTTAAATAGGTTGTTTAATTTTAAGAAGCCTAAAAGCGAAATGAGCCAAGATGACAAAGATATATTTTCAGTATTTTTAGAAACAATAGGGCACGATGTTATAAATGGAAGTAGAAGTAAGTTAAACGATGAGCAAGTAAAATTCTTAAATGAGCTATACTTAAACTACTTTAATTTAGACTTAACAGAAACAATAACATTTTCTAAAATTCATATTACAATAATAAAAGACTTAATAAAATTATCGAGCTATGCATCCAACTAGAATTTTTAAAGAGCCCAAAGACTTAATGCAAGCGTGGGAAGAGTTCAAAGACGACGTTAAAAAACAATCATTAGAATGGGTTAAGGTTCAATACGTAGGTAAGGACGCAGTAAGAGTTGAAGAACCACAAAAAGTTCCATTAACTATGGAGGGGTATAAAAGATTTTGTCGTTTTAAATATGGTGAAGTTGAACAATATTTTACTAATCAGGATAATTATTATGAAGACTTCATTGGTATCTGTCGCGCGATAAAAGAAGAGATAAGAGAAAACCAAATTATAGGCGGACTATTAGGTTTTCATAATCCAAGTATAACACAAAGATTAAACAGCTTAGTTGAGAAAGTTCAAACGGATGTAAGCGTTACTAAATTTGAATTTGATGAGTAGTGTAAAAGGATATAAACCGCATATAAATCAAAAAGTAATACACGATAGTATAAACAACGACCCGTATAAATATTATATCTTAAACATAGGTAGGCAGTTCGGAAAAACTATGTTAGGTATTAATCAAATGTTATACTGGGTAATCAATAATAAAGGTTGTAATATAGCGTGGGTAACACCAGTTTATAAGCAAGGAAAAAAAGTATTTGCGGAATTAGAAAAGGCTACTCGATTGAGTGGTCTTTTTGAGTTTAATCAAAGCGAACTAACTGTTAAAGGTTTTGGAAGTACTATATCTTTTTTTTCAGGTGAGAGACCCGATAATATTCGTGGTAATACATTTGACTATTTAATAATAGATGAGACCGCATTTACACGTGAGGAACTTTGGAGCGAGGTACTTTCTGCAACCGTATTAGTAAAAGGTAAAAAGGTTTTATTTATTAGCACACCAAAAGGTAAAAACCATTTTTATAAACTATCATTGCAACCAAATTACGATGAGCGATATAAATACTTTCATTTTACAAGTTATGATACACCATTTATTAATTCATTAGATTTAGAAGAACGTAAAAGAAGTTTACCAAGTCATATATTCAAACAGGAATATTTAGCTGAATTTTTAGATAATGCAAGTGGTTTATTTTCAAACGTTAGGGAGTGTATTAAAGAGCCTACAGACTCAACTAAATATCACGGTGGTTTAGATATTGGAAGAGCAGACGATTACACTGTATTGACTATTATAAACGAACATAAACAAATAGTATTTATAGAACGTTGGAGACAGGATGAGTGGACCAGCATAATAAATAAAGTAGCAGCTAAAATAAATGAATATAACGCACGGGTATTTGTAGAGGTAAATAATCAGGGTGACGTATTTTATGAAATGTTAAAAAAGTTATGCGGACAAAAAGTATATCCTTTTGTAACTTCAAGTAAAAGTAAACCGATAATGATTGAAGAGTTAGCAGTTTGCTTTGAGCAAAAAGATATAAGTATCTTAGATATAAATTGGCTAATAGATGAGTTAGAAGCATTTACTTACATATATAACCCAAACACTCGTAACGTTCAATACAGCGCACCTACAGGCGTACACGATGATAGTGTAATTAGTTTAGCATTAAGTATTCAGGCACATAAGCAATTAAGAGCAAGAGAAGTTAGAATAACATAAACAAACATAAAAATAAACGTTATAAGATTATGAAGATAATAATTCCAACAGAGTTAAAAGATATAAGACTATCACAGTACTTGAGATACGTTCAAGTGGTAAAAGACAATCCAGACGACGAGACTTTTATTTGTATTCAAATGGTTGCTATCTTTTGTAATTTAGATGTTAAGGAAGTAATGAAAATACCAGTTAATAATTTTACTGAAATTGTAGAAACAATTGCAAAGATGCTGGACCAAAAACCTAAATTAGTTCATACGTTTAAACTTAATAAAATCGAATATGGGTTTATTCCAAACTTTGATAAAATTAGTTTAGGTGAACACGCAACGATTGATACACTACTTGGTGACACTGATAATTTAGCTTTATTAATGTCAATACTTTACAGGCCAATTACAAAGAAAGCCTTACCGTTTTATTCGATTGAACCATACGATGGAGACGAGAGTAAAGGCGAACTATTTAAAGAAGTTACAATGGATATTGTAAACGGTTCGCTACTTTTTTTTTGGACTTTAAGCAAAGAATTATTACCCAATATCCTTTGGCATTTGGAGAGCAAATCGAAGAGGGAGGGCGTGAATTTGGAGGAGGTTTTGGTGAACGCTGGGGGTGGTATTGGGCATTTATTAGAATTGCGAGAGAGCTTAGAATCAATGTACGAGAAGTTGGAAAAGAGCCTTTACACGAATCACTCACGCTATTATCTTTCTTAACAGACGAATCAAACGAGGAGCAAAAGAACATTAAAAAACATATCAAATGAAATCATTCTATAATTCAATAGACTACATAAAAAGCACGCTTGAAAAGGCACCACTTTTAAATACAATTACGCACGGTACAGATATAATCGACAATACTAAAAAAAGTATTTTCCCTTTAGCACATATCAATATATTAAGTTCAAGCATTGGCCAAGGCGAAGTTAAATTCACTTTTGAAGTTGCAGTAGTAGATATAAGAAACGTATCTAAAATTAAAGTAAATGATAAGTTTTTAGGCAATGATAATGAATTAGATAATTTGAACACGTGCCACGCAATATTAAACTTTATGATTACTAATATGCGACTGCAAAGAAATGAATTTGATATTGAATTATTAAACGAGCCAAACTTACAACCTATTTTAATGGCATTTACTAATATGTTAGACGGATGGAAATGCGAGATAGAACTAAGTGTACCTAACAACCAAATAGAAGCTTGTAATGGATGCTAAACTAACTGAACAAGCATTAGCTGAGTTCGGAAATTACGTAATTGAAAGAGCCCAAGATAATTTAAAAAAGGGCGGGAAATATGGAACACATAACACGAGCGGAAATCTTTCACGTTCGTTAACTTTCAAATCAAAAGTAAGTAAGAATTCTATTGCTTTTGACTTCTTTGCTGAAGACTATTGGAAGGAATTAGATTTCGGAACAAAGGGGAGTAAGTCGAGTAATAAAGCACCAAAAAGCCCTTACAAAGCACACGCAGAAAGAGGTAAAATTGATAAGTGGGTAGTTCGTAAAGGATTGCAAGGAGTAAGAAATCCAAACGGTAAGTTCACAGCACGTAAATTAATGGTAGCATCAATAACCAAATCAATAAATGAAACGGGAACACCTGAGACTAAATTCTTTCGTAATGCTTTTGATTTAGAATACCAAAAGTTTGATGACACAATAGCAGAAAAATACGGATTAGATTTAGAAACATTCTTAAAATTCACACTAAAAAATATACAATGATAGTAATTAGCGCACGTTCACCATATCACATTACAATAAACGAATCAGGACAAACAGGTAGTAAGGTAGAGTTATTCATTTGGAACAAAGGAACAACCGAACCAACAGTACCTATATACACTTTAAGCGAACCAATTGCAAGTGTTACTCAAACGCAAACAAATTATAATATATCACCATATGTAGCTGAATATATAAACCAAGTTCACGCAGATGCGGTTAGTAATATTACGTATGAAAATGACACGGATTGGTGCTTGGTAAAAGTTAAAAGATATAAGCTAATTAACGATATAGCTACTTTATTAAACACGGTAGAATACGTTGGAGTAAATGGATTCACACAATATTTAAACGGGGTAAACCTAAACAAAACACTAGGAGAAAACTATTTATTATTAGCGAATGAAAGTATTAAAAATCAATGGAACACAACGGCAACTTTTTATAATTTTATAGTTCAAAGAGCTGATTTAGATTGGAAGGTAAAATATTACGATAATGCAAATTTATTATTATATACTGAAACTTTTTTGACTTCAGGAGCAACAGAATTTTATAATTTTAGAATACCATTAGTATTTACTACTTCGGTTAAAGCCGAAATAGAAAACAGTGCAGATGGAGTTATTTATACAATTCATACAGAGCAAGTAGAGGAATGTAAATACACGCCTGTTAATTGTTCATTTGTAAATTCATTTGGAGGTTGGCAAAACTTAGTATTCTTTAAAGCAAAAACTAACAGCATAACTGTTAAAAGTTCCGAGTATAATTTAATGCAGGAAAATGTAAGTTATGATATTCATATAGGACAAAAAAGAACAATGAATACAAACGGAAATGAAAATGTAAAACTAAACACTGGGTGGGTTGCTGAGAATTACAAAGAGCTATTAAGAGATTTATTGCTTAGTGAAATAGTTTTGTTAAACGACGAACCCGTAACGGTTAAAACGCAATCATTAACCTATAAAACACAATTAAAAGATAAGATGATTAATTACGAAATTGAATTCGATTATGCTTTTAACTTATTAAATAACGTATCATAATGGTAACAGCTGAAATATACATAAAGAAAAACACACTTGTTTATTCAGGAGTTGCAACCGATGATAATACAGACCCTTATTTAACAATTACAGAAAGTTCTGCAGGGTTTGGAGTAAACGAATATAAAGGTCACTACATTAAAATAACTAAGGGAACGGGCTTAGGTTTAGTAGCGTGGATTGCTTCAAATACAAGTACTGTATTCACTTTACAAACACCGTTACAAGTTTCTAACGGTTCTAACTTTGAAATTTATAGAAGTGATTATCAAAAATTAGATTTATTCAACGATGAGAAAATAAGTTTAACAAGTTCATTACAAAATGCAAATGATTTAGGGAAAATATATACAGACTATTCGCAATCATTTACTATTCCTGCATCTAAAAGAAACAACAAAATACTATCACATTGGCACGATAGTTCATTGGACAATGGTTACGACCACAGGATACGTTACGATGCTTATATCGAACTAAATACAGCTAGGTTTAAAGATGGCAACATACAGTTAGAGAAAGCAAATAAGAAAAACGGATTTATTGAAAGTTACACTATTACTTTTTATGGAAATTTAACACAGCTAAAAGATAAATTTAAAGATACAAAGTTAAGGGATTTAGTAGGATGGAATGATTTGAACCATTTGTACAATTCTGGCGAAATTAAAGACCGTATAACAAACGTATTAAATTACAATGTTAACTATCCTTTAATTGGTTCGACTAAAAAATACTACTATAAGAATGGAGTAGCCGACCAGGATATTACATTACCAACAGCTAAAATAGTTTGGAGTGAATTGTTCCCAGCGGTTAAGTTACCTAAAGTTTTTGATATAATTCAACAAGCTTTTGGAGTTACTTTTACAGGTTCATTTTTCAATTTACAACAGTGGACAAAGTTAAATTTATACTTGAAAAACGCTGAAGAAATGAAGGCACAAAGTTCAAAATTAGATATTGACTTTGTAACTTCGACTTCTTTACCTGAGTTAAACCTTACCACAAATGCGCTTACAAACACTTGGAGTTGGGGTGCGGGATTGAACAGACCAACGATAAATATTTATTTAACTATTACGCCACAAACAGGATTTACAACGATACCATATAGTATTTATGTGTACAGAGATGGAAACGAATACAGACGGTTTGACTTTGCTACAGGAGGAACCCAAACGGTTGAGTGTGAGGGTTTGAGAAAAGAAAACGACCCAGCTACACATACATATACATTTAAAATAAGTTCACAAAGTTTATTGACTTTTAAGCCTACTTTAAGACTTCAAAGAAGTTGGAATGTTGGTATTTGGGGTTATTCAAATGGGTACGCTTACAACACGTCGGGACAGTCAACACAAGCAGATATTCAAATAGCAAACTTTGTACCCGATATTACTGTGGATGCTTTTATAACGGGAATTATTAAGACTTTCAATTTAATGATTTTACCAACAGCAAAAGACACTTATAATTTTGTACCGTTGGAGACTTTTTACGGTGAGGGTAAAACAATCGATATAACTAAATATGTTTATTCAGATGAAGCGGATATTGAAAGACCAAAACTATTTAAAGCAATTAATTTTCAGTATGAAACTAGCAATAATGTTTTAAACAACAAGTTCAAAGGTTTATATAATACTGAGTACGGTGACTTAATTTACACAAATAACAATAGTAATGAAAGTTCTAATTATGATATTAAACTACCATTTGAAAATGTTTTATTTGAAAGAACAGTAGGGGAAAACTTTTTAACAGCAAGTATAATTGATAAGGATTTAAAACCTTACACGCCAAAACCTATGTTAATTTATGCAAACGAATTGACAAGTTTATCCACGCCCGTAATAATGACTACCGAATTATCTACAACGACTTTTAATTCTTATTTACGATTTTCAAATGAAGTGAACTTACTACCTACAGACTTGACGTATTCACAGCTATACACAATGAATTTTAGCAATGAACAAAGTCCTTGGTATAATGTATTAGCACCTCAAGGATTGTATTATCGTATGTATAAAAACTACATTGATAATCTGTACAATATTAAAACAAGAGTAATAAAAATAAAAGCAATTTTACCATCAAGTTTATTAAATTCAAGTGTAAAAAATAGAGCGGGCAGACCTATTGGAATAGCTTTAAATGATAGGTTAATAATTCGTAATAAAAGGTACATAATAAACAACTATACGATTGATTTAACGAGCGGTGAGACAACCTTTGAACTAATCACAGACTACAGAGGAATTAATGCTAAAAACAGCGTAGGTTATAGGTTTGCGAGTATAGACAATGTACAAGTTGACTACACTGAACAAGAAATTGAAGAGGTTATTTACTTAAATGATTACGATTATTTTCATATTAAAGGAGCTACTAATTTTTTAGTGTACCCAGACAGCCTAAACAATACAGCAGATGTTGCGTTAACTGTATTGATACCATTAAATGATACAGGAGTTGACAGAACAGACGTAATAGGTATTGAATATTATACAAACGATATACTGCAAACTACCGAATATATAACAGTTTTACAGCAAACAGACTATTTAATGACAGAAATGAACGAAATATTAACAACAGAATCAGACGAACCAATAACTTTAAATTAAAAATTATGAGAATTTCAGAATTACCAGAATATACAGGAGCACCAAGCGAAACGGCACAATGGCCAGCAAATATTGGAGGTACAACTTATAGAGTACCACTTTCGAAAATGTCATTTGATGTCATAAATCTACCTTATACCTATACGGCAGTAGGTACAACTACAGTACAAACAATTAATAAAGCATCTGGAAGTGTTAATGCTGCAATCGCTACATTATCAGTTACGGTTAATAATAATAAAGTAACTGCAAATTCTATGGTATTCGCGGTTTTTATGACAAACGATGCAGCGGGTGCGGTTAAGAATGTTGTTTGTGGAAGTGGCACTTTTACAATTAATTTTACAGCGGGATTAGCAGGGGAAACACGAGTAGGATTCTTTGTAATTAATTAATTATGATACAACACATAATAGAAATGCTAAAATTAGCAGAGCAGTACGAGTACAACGAAATAATTTCAATTGCAAAAGGGAAATATGAATATCCAAAATCTAACTATCAACTTTTTAAAAAGTTATTAAAAATCAAATTAAATAAATAGAAATGATAGAGAAAGTTATTGATTTACAAATAAAAAGCAACGCAGACCAAGCCGTTGGTAGTCTTAAAAGCCAATTACGGGAAGCACAGGCTGAAGTCGCTACATTATCAGATAAGTTTGGAGCAACTTCGCAAGAGGCTATTAATGCTGCTAAAAGAGCGGGGGAGCTTAAAGATAGGATAGGAGACGCAAAAGCATTAACCGATGCATTTAACCCCGATGCTAAATTCAAAGCTTTAAGCGCTTCTTTGAGTGGCGTAGCGGGTGGGTTTGCAGCGGTACAAGGCGGTATGGCTTTATTTGGTAGTCAATCGGAAGACGTAGAGAAAACTTTACTAAAAGTTCAGTCTGCAATGGCACTTTCGCAAGGCTTACAATCAATTGGTGAAAGCGTAGATTCATTTAAGCAGTTAGGAGCGGTATTAAAAAGTACGTCTGTAATACAAGGTATTTATAATTTTGTACAAACAGGTAGTTTAACAGCATTAAAAGCGAATACAGTAGCAACAGAAGCTCAAACAGTAGCAACAGAAGTTGGAGCAGTAGCAACAGCAACAGCAAGTGGTGGATTGAAACTATTTAGGTTAGCATTAATCGGTACTGGAATTGGTGCTATTGTTGTAGGTTTAGGATTATTGATTGCTAATTTCGATAAGGTAAAAAAGGTAATAATGAACCTTATACCGGGTTTAGCATCAGTAGGGGATTTTATAGGTGGTATTGTAGATTCAGTAACTGACTTTGTCGGTGCAACTTCAGACGCTACAAGAGCCGTTGATAAACTTAAAAAAGAAGCTGAAACAACACTTTCAGTTAATAAAAAGTTTATGCAGGAACACGGCGACCAAGTAGATGAGTATACAAAGAAAAAAATAGATGCAAAAAATGCGTATGCTGAAGCGGTAAAAGAAGACGGAGCAAATCAAACTGAATTAGCTAAAAGACTAAACAGAGAATTAGCAGAAATAGAATATTCAAGAGGCGACGAAAAAAGGAAAATTCAAAAAGAGGCAAACGAAAAAGCAAACGCAGATAAAAAAGCCGATAATGAAAAAGCAATTGAATTAGAAAAAGAAAACCAAAAGAAATATGCTGAAGAAACAAAAACAGGATTACAAATATTAACCCAAGCAAATTTAGATAATCAAGCTCAAATAAAATTAGATAAAAGAAATTTATTAGATGAACAAATAGCATTATTAAACGAGGGCGTTGACGCTGAACAACAAGCTGAAACAAAAATAACTGAAAATTCAAAAACAAACGCAGATGCAAGGGTAAAACTTTCAGAGGCTGAAGCAGCAGCAAAACAAGCCTTATTTGCAAAAAGTGCCGATGTATTATCAAAGGGTGCTGATTTGTTAGGTAAGAATACAGCAGCAGGAAAATCAATGGCAGTTGCAGCAGCATTAATAAACACATATCAAGGTATTACAACTGAATTAGCAACTAAAACAGTCACGCCATTTGAAATAGGTTTGAAAATAGCGAACGTTGCTATAATAGCAGCTACAGGATTTAAAGCGGTTAAAGATATTATTGCCGTTAAAGTGCCTGGGGGTGGTGGCGGTGGAGCAGTACCAAGCGGTGGGGCTATGGGTGGCGCACCAAGCCCACCAAGTTTTAATATCGTAGGAGCAAGCGGAACAAATCAAATAGCTCAAGCAATAGGAGGGCAACAACAACAACCTGTACAAGCCTATGTAGTTGCAGGGGCGGTAACAACGGGACAAAGTTTAAATAGAAATATTATTGCAAACGCATCAATGGGTTAAAGTTTATAACAATTAATTTATAAAACGTTTTAAAATTATGGAAACATACACAGTTTTATTTAACGAACAAGACAATCAGGGGGTTTATGCTATATCCTTAGTAAACGACCCCGCAATAGGCGTTAATTTCATTACACTATCTAATCAAAAGGAATTAAAACTAGCTACTGTAAACGAAGAGCAACGTATCTTAATGGGTGCTATATTAATTCCTGAACAGCCTATTTATAGAAATCAGGATGGTAAAGAATTTAACATAGTATTTCCAAAAGAAACTATTAAACAAGTTCAACAAAACTTTGCATTAAAAGGCTATCAAAACAATTCAACATTAGAGCACTCAGGCGAACAAATTGAAAATGTAACCTTTGTTGAAAGTTGGATAAAAGAAGACGAAGTACACGACAAATCAGTGCATTATGGTTTTAATGAACCCGTAGGTACTTGGTTCGGATTAATGAAAATAAATAACGATGTTATTTGGAATGAATATGTTAAAACAGGAAAAGTAAAAGGCTTTAGTATTGACGGAGTCTTTGATATGCAGAAAATTGATTTAAACAATGAACAAATGGATTTAAAAACAATCGTAGATGCGATTAAAGAGGGGTTTGCATCGGTAAAATTATCGAATGAACCAGAAGTACCAGCAGTTGTAGAATTGGCTACAATGAAGTTAAAAGACGGAGTAACCGTATTAGAAGCAGAAAGCTTTGAAGTAGGTCAATCAGTGTTTATCGTTGCTGAAAATGGCGACAAAGTACCAGCACCAGTTGGAGAACACGAATTGGAAGACGGTAGAATTTTGGTAATTACTGAAGAGGGTAAAATCGGAGAAATTGCAGAGGCTAAAACTGAAGCGGTAGAGGAAGAGGTAGCAATGACAAACACCGACCAATTTACTGAAATGATTAAACAAATTATTACTTCTATGTCGGTTGAAGTTGCTAGACAAATTGAAACAGTAAAAACCGAATTAAAAGCTGAAATTGCAGAAACAAAAACAAAAGTTGAAGTAAAAGCTTCGACAAAATCAAAACCTGAAACTTTCGTAGAAAAAAGTTATTCAGAAATGACAAACTTTGAAAAATTAAAATTTAACAGAAACAATTAAACAAAAAAAACAATGGCAGTATCATTTACAGGTGCGAAAACCGCACAATCAGAGTACCCAGAAATTATAAAAGAAGTTTATGCAGATTCACCAACTTTTAGAGGTGAAACAATAGAACTTGTTGAGGGGCATAAATCAGGAATGGACATTTACGAAAGTTCCGCAGAGGTTACATTTTCAAGTGCAAATTACGGTCCAGTAACAGCTGACAACGTAGCGTTGAAATCACAAAAATCAACAGTTAACTTAAAGACTTTCAATGTTGAAGGAATTATAGATGAAAGTTCTTTGTTGGGTACACGCTACCAAAAATCAATGAAAGCGGGAGCTTTTGAAGTTGTTTCAGACGAATTCGACCAAAAGGTTTTAATTCAAGTTCAACCAGCAACTTCTGCAAAATTAGAAAGCGGAGTTTGGAATGGTGCAACTACAGCAACGAAAGCAGCTATTGCAGCATTAACACCTGGAGCAGCACAAGGTTCAATTAGTGCAGGTGCACAAACTTTAGTAGCAGCAATGCCAACTACTTTGTTTGACTCAGTACCAGCTACAATGTTGTACAATGATTCACAATCAAAAGCAGTACCGGGAGCAGGTTTAGGAGACTACAAAAAAGTATTGTCAATTGCAGCTGTTACAAGTGCTACAATTGTTGCAGAATATGTAAAAATATTTAATACTATTCCTGACGAAGTTTTAGTATTAACTGGAGACGATGCACCAGTTATTTATGCACCAAAAGGTGACTATAAATTAATCAAAACTGTAAACAGAGTTCAAGGGGCAGCGTTGCAAGAAAACTTCGTAGGAAGTACTTTTAACGATATGTATTTCAACGATGTTAAAATTGTGTTCGTTGACTTGGTAGGATTTAGAATTGCAGCACAAAAATTCAACTTGAAATTGGTTATGGATTTACTTTCTGACTCAAGTCAATTGATTATCGAGAAAGAAGCTAACGCATCTACAAGACGTATCATTAAAATTATCAACACAATGACTACTTGGGTTGTTAAACAAAAATGGAACGTACTTTACGCAGGATAATATTAATCAAAACCGCTTATTAATTTAAGCGGTTTTTAATAAAAAAATATATGAGTTGTTTAATTAGCAAGGGTAAATTGTTGGCTTGTAAAGACCAACGAGGTGGAATAAAAAATATATATTTTGCAAACTATTTAGACTATTCTTTTGTAATTGCAGCACACGCAATTACGAGTTTAGGAAGTTTAACTGAGGTTTTCAAATATGAAGTTAAAGCAACGACCAACGCTTTGACTGAAACGGGTACAAGTTCAGAAGACAATGGAACTTTTTTAAATGCACAATCTTTAGCAGTTACTTTGCCTAAATTAGGTACTGACTTACAAGCTCAAGTACAATTGATTTGTCTAGGAAGACCTTATGTGTTTATCGAAGACTATAACGGTAACGTTTTATTGGTTGGCGCAACGAATGGAACAATGGCTAATTGTACTAAGGCTTCAGGCGGTGCAGGTGGTGATTTAAGCGGTTATACACTAACTATTACAGCTGAAGAGGGTAATTTGTCACCTTTCTTAGACGCTACTACTAAAACAGCGTTACAAGCGTTGGTTTCAGATGTCGTAGTTTCTTAAATTACAATAGATTAAAATTAAAAAGCTACTTCGGTGGCTTTTTTTTGTTACAATAACTAAGTAAAACGTTTAACAACTATGAACATATTTAACTTAACAAAACCGTATAGACTTAATTGCATACCTAGAGCGTATAACGACGGGGTTATTACGTTGCTTTTAAGGGACGAATTAAAGGATTTAACACATATAATTAGCGTAGATAGTATATACTACCAAAATAGCGTTTTAATGCTTAGTTTTGAGGATATAACACTAAAAGAGGGTCAATCATTTGAGGTAATAATCAAAGAAAACGACCAATTAATATACAGAGGCAAAGCATACGCAACGGCACAAACAGATTTTGAGAATTTCGAACTAAATAAAGGGGTTTTAAAAGCCTAAAAGATATGGAAAAACTACAATTATTAACACTATCTAACTATATAAGACCTGAAATTAAGGAAGTTTCTGGTAAAAAGTGGGTATTAAATGGTAAAAACAACGAATTTTATAAAACAATTATAGATGCTTATAACGGTTCGCCTACAAATTCCGCTATTATAGACAGTTATAGTCAGTTTATTTACGGCAAAGGTTTAACTTCAACTGACAAATTAGCTAAGACTTCAGAATGGGCAACTATTGTTTCTTTGTTTTCAAAAAAAGACTTAAGAAAAATTTGTAAGGACTTCGAAATGTTTGGGGAGGCTTCAATTGAAATCAAATATTTAAACAATAAAATACAAAAGTGTTTTCACGTAGCAAAACAAAAGATTGCGCCTGAGGTTGCTAATGAAGATGGTGATATTGCAGGTTATTATTTTAGCTATGACTTTACAAATACTAACAAATATAAACCTGAAAGATTTGACGCTTTTGGATTTGGTTCAGGCGGTGGCGAACGTTCTGAAATTTATGTAATTAAAGACTATCAGGTAGGTCAATTCTATTACAGCAACCCAAGTTATGTAAGTGGTATTTCGTGGGCTAAAATGGAAGAAGAAATTTCTAACTATTCAATTAACCATATACAAAATGGTTTGTCTTTTGGGCATATCATAAATATGAATAGTGGAGTTCAACAATCAGAAGAAACTATTATCGAAAATACAAGAGCTATTAGAGACAAACTTACAGGCTCAAGTAATGCAGGTAAATTCTTTTTAAATTGGAATGACAATAAAGATAGCGCAATTACAATTGAAGCTTTAGAAGTATCAGAAGCGCATCAACAGTATATTTATTTAAGTACCGAAGCAAGACAGCAATTATGTACGTCTCACAAACTTACTTCCCCTATGTTGGTTGGAATAAAAGAGGCGAGTGGTTTTAGTTCAAATGCTGAAGAAATAAAAGTGGGTTTTGCGGAATTAATGATTAACGTAATTAAACCAAAACAAGAAATTATTTTAGATGGTTTAATGGAAATTTGTGCGGTAAATGGAATTACTTTACAATTGGATTTTGAAAGTTTAAGAGCTGAAGACGTAGTAGATAATGTAGCAGGAGTTGACGCAGGAGTTACAGATGCAGCGGTTTCATATAACGGTGCGCAAATTTCAAGTGCAATTGATATTTTCGCAAAAGTTAAAGAGGGAATTTTAACAACAGAACAAGCGGTTGTATTTTTAGTTCAATTTTTGAACATACCTGCAAGTGTAGCAACTTCTTTATTTTCGCCAACGGTTGCACCTATCACACAATTAGAAAATCAGAAAGTTTGTTGTTCTAACGATAATACAGACCTTACAAGCATAGCTGATGCACTTATTGAAATGGGGGAAGTTGTAGATGAGAATGAATGGGAAGAGGTAGATTCAATACCCGTAACTGAACAATTAGAAATAAACGAAATTACTTTAAATTTAGCTAAAACATTTTCAAGTTTTCCAAACGTAAAAAGCGACCAAGATACTTCATTATTTAAAATTAGATATTCGTACGAGGGTGCGCTTGGAGCAAAAAGAGACTTTTGTCAAAAGATGGTAAGTGCAAGTAGAACTTATCGTAAAGAGGATATAACGTTAGCTGAAACTAAAACAGTTAATAAAGGTTTTGGAGCAAGTGGAGCAGATAACTATTCTATATGGTTATATAAAGGTGGAGTTAATTGTAATCACTTTTGGATGCGCAAAATTTACTTAAGAAAAAACAATACACAACTTACAGTTAATGAAGCTAGAAAAATGATATTAGAACTAGACCCGAAAGACCGACCAGAAGCAAAGTGGCAACAAAATGAAAATGAAGTAGCGCAAATTGCAAGTGCAAGTAATAATTTTTGGAGCTTAAAACCTAACTACCGTAAATAATGGAAACGACTATTTTATTAAGAGAAAACGAATTAACTAAAAATACTTTGTTAGGTGGGAATATAGACATAGACCTTTATATTCCGTGCATTAAAGATGCTCAAATTATAAGACTTGAAGAAATTTTGGGTGAGACATTATACGATAAGATTTGTTTAGACTTTGAAAACGACGATTTAAGCGGGCTTTATTTAACGTTACACGAAAAATACATAGTTCCTTTTTTAGTTGCAGCAGCAGCCGTTGAATATCTTTTAATAGGTGCGTACAAAGTAAATAACAATGGTATCTTTAAGGCACAACCTGAAAATAGCGTAGCAATCGAAAAAAACGAAGTAGATTACTTAGTTAATAATATGCGGTTAAAATCAGAAATGTATAGTGATAGAATGACTAGATGGTTAATTTTAAATAATCTACCTGAGTGGCAGCCTAATGCTACAAACGTTGTAAATCCTTTAAGTAGTAATTTAATGTTTGGGCGTTGGTTTATTGGCGAGGACAAAATTTAAAAGTTATGAGAAAAACAGATAAAAGAACAATTGAAAATATTAAAAAACTTAAACAATTTATAAAAAATGGGAACTTTAAACTTAACAGCCAAGAGGGGGGACACGTTTCTAGAGGTGCCGTTTCAAATAGTAATAAATAGTGTACCGCTTAATTTAACGGGTGCGGTTATTAGAATGCAAGTGCGTAAAGATGCGGGCACACCTATTGTTTTCGAGCCTACAATAACTATTACAAACGCTTTAACGGGTAGTTTTAAAATTGCCGAACAGATTTTTAATGTGCCAGCGTGCATTTATAAATATGATATTGAAATTGAACAAACTACAGGCGAGGTTAATAGTTGGATTTATGGTATTTTTGAAATTACTAACGATATAACACGTTAACTATGAGTACAATTGTAGATATAAATATAAGTCAAACACTTGAAGAGGTTATAATAATTGCAACCCCTACAAACTATGTTGTTAATATAATTCGGGAAGAGGGTGGGAGCGGAGTAAGTTCGGTAAACGGGCTTACAGGTGCGGTAACAATTCCAATTTCAGAAGAGAATTTCACGACTGTTTTAAAAACAAAATTAGATGGAATTGAAGCGGGCGCTGAAGTTAATGTAAATGCGGATTGGAACGCTATAAGTGGTGACTCAGAAATATTAAACAAGCCAGATTTAAGTGTTTACGTGCCTTATACAGGGGCTACTCAAGATGTTAATTTAGGCGAGTTCGGTTTGCAAACTGGAAATATTGAGTTCGATACAAGCCCTACAAATGCACCTACAAGTATAGGGTCAATGGTTTGGAATGACACAGCGGGAACTTTAGATTTAAAACTTAAAGGCGGTGCAGTAACTTTGCAAATCGGACAGGAAACAGTCGCAAGAGTAGTTAATAAAACAGCTACAAATATAACTTTATCAGAGGCTAATTACCAAGCGGTTAGAGTTACAGGAGCGCAAGGACAAAGACCAAAAGTTGATTTAGCTCAAGCTAATAATGACTTAAATAGCACTACTACTTTAGGACTTGTAACAGAAACAATTTTAAACAATGCTGAGGGATTTATTACTACTTCGGGTCAAGTTCAACAAATCAATACAACGGGTTCGTTACAAAGCGAAACGTGGGCGGATGGTGACGTATTATACCTTAGTGGTACTGTAGCGGGTAGAATTACAAACATTAAACCTATTGCACCTATTCATACTGTAATAATTGGCTTTGTAGAATATGCACACGCAGTAAATGGTAAAATATTTGTTAAAGTAGATAACGGTTACGAATTGGACGAGCTTCATAATGTTAGCGCAATTGCACCAAACAACAACGAAGCTTTGGTTTACGATACGGCTACTTTACTATGGAAACCTAAGGCACTTGTTACTGATGCAATAGTTGACGGAGTTACAACCGTTGCACCGTCACAAAATGCGGTTTTTGATGCTTTGGCTACAAAACAAAATAATTTAACAGGAACGGGACTTGTAAAATCTACAGCGGGCGTTATAAGCTATGACACTAATAGTTATACAAAAAAAGTAATAAAAGACGTTACAAGATACACGCTTACAGGAACAGTTGCAAATACAATTGTATCTAGTTATTTAATTCCAGCTGATACATTTACAGCAGATGATTTTTTTAGAATTGCAAGTTTGCAAACTACTAAAACAGGAACTGCTTTATGGATAGTTAAATGTTACTTAAATAGTTCTGTAAGTTTAACTGGTGCTTTACAAGTTGTAAATTGTTCAAATTCATTAGGAAATGCTTATTCACAATTATCGCGAAATTTATTTTTAAAAGCAGGCAGTATTTTGGGAAGTCCATTTAGTGGTTCTATAAATTCAGACATAAGTACCTCTACAAATATTTTATCTTCTGGGGCTTATAACCCAGCAAATCCTATTTATTTTATAGTAGCAATACAGCCTAGTTTATCGACAGATATTTGCACACAGGAATCACTTTTAATAACAAATTAATGAAAACAATTATAAACAAGTTTACGGGTCAAGTTCTATATGCTACAATAGTTGAAGTAGAACTTTTAGAAAATGAAATTATGATAGAAGAAATTTTAACAGTATATTTTGAGAATCCTTATTTTGATTTTAAAAGTAGAACTTTTTACGATAAGATATGAAATACTTAAATTATTTTTTCGCATCAATTGCTTTATTTTTCGTGCCTATATACGGGCTTTTAATAGCCGTAGGAGTTGCTATCTTATTAGACACTATTACAGGCGTTTTTAAGAGCATAAAATTAAATGGGTGGCGAAGTATCAAAAGCAGAAAATTATCTAATGTAATCAGTAAGATGGTGCTTTACGAAATATGTATCTTACTATTATTTATTATCGATTATCATATATTGAATAAGTTTGTAATTAAGACTTTTAATATAAAGTTTATGTTTACAGAATTATGTGCAATTATGCTTATCTTTATTGAATTAGTTTCAATTAAAGAAAATATAGAAGCGAGTTTCAATATTGATATTTGGAAATTATTAAAAAAGACGTTTAACAGAGCAAAAGAAATTAAAACAGATATAAATGAAATTACTGGATAACAAAGGATATTTAATGATTTGTGAGTTTGAGGGTTTGAGTTTAAAACCTTACCTATGCCCTGCAAAAATACCCACTATTGGATATGGTAACACATATTACAGCAATGGTAAAAAAGTAACGTTATTAGATAAACCAATTACAAAAATTGAAGCGTTTGAAATGTTTAAAACAATAGCTGACAAATTTGCTTTGGCTGTTTCTAAATGTTTGAAAAAAGAAGTAAACCAAAATCAATTTAATTCTTTGGTATCTTTTGCTTATAACGTTGGAGTGGCTAATTTTATGAATAGTACACTATTGAAAAAAGTAAATTTAGATCCAAACGACGAGACTATATTTAATGAGTTTTGCCGATGGAATAAGGTTAATAAAAAAGAGGTTGCAGGATTAACCAAAAGACGAAATTATGAAGCAGTTAGTTATTTTAGTTAGTTTAATTTTAATCGGTTGTGGCAGTCGTAAAGTTGCTATTCAAGAAACAAAAAAAGATAGTTTGTCACAAATAGAAACTAAAATTGTTACAGATGAAAAAATCAACGAAAATAAAGCAATTGAAACAAATATAAATACTATTTCGGATGTTGAGGAAACTATTTTCACCCCTATTGATAATAACAAGGAAATAATCATAAATGGTAAAAGCTATTTTAACGTTGTTTTAAAGGTTAAAAAACTTAAAAGCAATACTTTGTATAACAACAAAGAAACTATTGCTAAAACAGCCTTAAAATCAACTAAAACTGCTACTAAAGCTAAAACTTTGGTAAAAGAAAACAGTAAGATTAAAAATATAGACAAAAAAGCTAATTACTGGGGTTGGTTATGGTTGCTATTAATACCTATTGTTTATTATCTTTACAAAAAATATAATTTCTTTAATATAATTTAAACAAATAAATATGAATTTTGACTATTACAAATTAGAAGCGATAAAACATTTTGGTACAAACTTAAATAACAAACAAATAGCAGAAAAGATAATAGTTGAAAATAGCGACCTTACATTTGATACATTAAGAAAGAAAATCGGTACTTTAAGAACC